>ERZ834798.36-NODE-36-length-148905-cov-5.810050_pt1 | contig 148905 bp, 155 predicted proteins | sample MGYA00519689_ERZ834798 | MGnify/ENA primary metagenome ERZ834798 (study PRJEB31850, sample SAMEA3708761) | human gut metagenome | biome: human gut; feature: human-associated habitat; material: faeces | place: China | collected 2014 ...
CATGTTCATCGGAAATTGCTTCGAAAATCGAACCAAGGTTAGCTTCGCCTAGGATGATTGTACCTATGAGGGAGGAAACTGATTGATTAGGCTCTGATCAGTTCCTCCCCGATGGAAAATTCCCGTCAGATTCTTCAAAAATAAAGCCTCCGAAGGGCGATTGGAAAAAAATTACGTATTTTGCAGAGCTTCCTTATACTTTTGATAAGTATGAGGGAGCTCCTGTTATGAATTACCTACCACGCACGATCTAGCCCGTTATTGAAGAAGCCTCCAAATTCTTTAAGATCGTTATGGTTTCAGGAATGCGGCAGGTTGGCAAAAGTACATTATTGAAACAGTTGTCGTCCGATAAGCGAACCATCATAAGTTTTGACGATATTAACAATCTGGAATCGGCTAAAAACGCGCCGCTCCAATTCCTGCAGCTTAATCCTCCCCCTTGTTTCTTTAACCAAGTTCAGCGTGTACCGGAAATTTTTAAAGCTCTAAAAATTTCAGTTGATTCAAGATCTGAAAAAGGCCTGTATTGGTTGAGCGGTTCGCAAAAACTATCTTTAATGTCGCAGGTATCGGATGCTTTGCCGGGCAGACTAATGAATTTCGAATTGTGGCCTTTTTCCATTTATGAAATTGCAGGGAAAGGTCTGGAACAAAAGCCTTACCTTCCTAGTTTTTCTCTTTCATCAAATCTCCCCATTCTTGATCCTGCTGATACTTGGAATGCTGTTTTCCAAGGATTTTGGCCGGAGTTAAAGAAAGCGACCGAAACAGAGAGAAGTTGGTTTTTTAGATCATTAGTAGACTTGTACCTTTCAAGGGACGTCCGAAGCTTATCCGGCATAGAGAAGTTTGATGAATTCGAAAAATTTCTAATCACTATTGCCAGACGAGTTAGCCAAGAACTCAGGCTTCAAGAGATAGCCAAGGAAGTTGGAGTATCACAGCCCACGGTTAAAAGGTGGCTATCAATTGCTGAAGCGTCCGGCATTATTCATTTACTGCGTCCGTATGCTCATAATGTTGGAAAACAATTAGTGAAAAGTCCCAAACTCTACTTCACTGATACTGGATTGGTTTGCCATCTTCTTAATCTTCAAAATGGGAAAGAGTTAAGTAACTCTTACTTGGCCGGAAATATTTTTGAGAACTTCATCGTTAACGAAATTAAAAAAAGCTGGGCTCACAACGGGAAAGAAGCTAATTTTTATTTTTACCGTGACAACACCGGAATGGAAATTGACTTAATCATTCATGCCCATGGGAAGTACAGCTGCGTGGAGATTAAGTCTAAAACTTCACCCGACACTCATGATGCAAAATGGCTCAATAAAGCTGAGGATCTTCTTCCGGATCTTGCTGAAAACGCATCTATTGTTTGTATGACTGAGAAAGCCTTCCCTATTTCGCCAAGTATTGTTGCTCATAGTATTTGGCAAATCTGACCGTTATTTTCTAGTTGACAAAGCTACATATTGGATAATACTCAACATGCATATGTAATATTATTCAACATCGATATGAAATATTATTGAATATCTATGTCGAAAACTGAATCTGACTTAATGCGATTGATTCAGGTCTTCAACAAAAACGTAAGAATTCTTAGACGAAAAATCGGCGAATCCATTCAAAAACAGATGCGCCGATCCACCGTTTCTTCAATTGCGGTTAGACGTTTTCAGTCGTAGTTCTCTCCACCGTTTCCTGCGCCAAAGATTCTTTTTTCTTTCCTCGGAATTTTCTTCCGAGTGCTGTGGCCTGAGTCTTCACCCAAACTACCGCTGGGACGAGGGGACTGGCTTTCAAGTGGGTCTCCTGAAACTCGACCGGAGAACGCTCCTCAATCTTTCTACAAATATCCTCAATCGCAGAGAGATAGGCTTTGTAGTTATCAAGGTAGAAAGCCAAAGCCTTCGAGAAATTAGAACCAAGCATTCCGCTTAAGAACAACCTTGAAACTTCCTTGTACTCAGTGAGAGATTTCTGGAAGCGAACAAAAACTAAACGCTCTTCCGCAGACATTCTCTTGAGTTCCGTCAGGAAGGCATGTTGTGCACAAGGCTGGTAGTACCAGATATACATCAAATCGAGAGAAATCACGATGCATTCGATTTCCATCGATTTAGAGCGCTCGGAAATCACACGAATGAAATCTGCTGGACGAGACATTAAGGAGAGGATATCGTTCTTCGGAAAAGCCAGTTCCATACGCTCGAAGCAGCTGAAGAGCGCCTTGGCCGACATACGAAAGTCAGATGTGCGGAGGCGGTAGTTATTGCGGCGATCAGCCACACTCTCAATCACTCCAGCCACTGTATCGGAAGCGAACTTAGACACGATCGCTGCCGCCGGCACCAAAATCGCGGCCGCAGGCATTCCGGTAATGATCGGCAGAATCATCGCGAGGATCACGTTGTAGACCATGGCTACCGGAATTGCCAAAATGCTTCGAAATAAGTTTCCGACAACAGCGGTCTTCGGAAATCCACGGAAGATGTTATGAGAAGAGATGTAAAGACCATTTGCCAAAGCAATGATCGAGAACACCAGTAGAGGCGCCTTATCCACTGTGATCCCGAGAATATGCCCCAAAAGGACATTACGAGTAAAGCCTTCGAGCAGCACAACCGACATGCCGGTGTACATCAATGAGTCACTGACGCGAGACCAATTAATCAAGGATTTCCAGTCGATGCGCGCGCCCTTCTGGAAGCCGCCCCCAGCAATAACCGCCTGAATAATATTGCGGATGCCGGTAATGCTGAACCAAATCAGAGCTCCGAACCAAGCGAGCACCCACCAATTCTGAGTGAGCATGAAAGTGAGGAACGCCGGCAGGAAACCGATCGTGACCTTGATAATGTTCAGGATCGTCGTATTGGTATAAGAGAAACCGGTCTTTTCTTTTTTCTGTTTACTCTCGTCAGCCACAAGCCCGTTAGTATTGCCTCGTGTAATGCCGCCGAGAGAAACCACGTTGCAGTTATTCGTTGTGACTTCTGCGTTGGCGTAGGTCGCGACCCATTCTCTTGAGTGTTTCATTCCGAACTTTGTGAAGCCCAAGTTCTTGCGAACCCATTTCACAAATGGAGAAACTTCCTCAGGCTCCGAATAAACATCGATACATTGAACCGGAACATGCAGAGGAATTTGGAAAGACTCATCGCTTTCCTTCTCGATCATCTTTTGCGCGCTGCGCGGAAGCGTATCGGGCACGGCAAAGCCCATACCGAATCGTGTACCTAAGATGGTCGTGGAGTCCGATCCAAACCGGCTGCCGAGCGGCTGGTTGGCATAGAAACTCAAGATGCACGGGATGTTCTCGAGGAACTCATTAAAGAGAGCGCTGCGTTCGGGATTTTGTGCAATCTCCAGACGCTGGTGCATTTCTTGGATAATTCTTTTGAGCTCAATCGCATTGTGTCGGTTGATCGCCTGCTGCAGCTGATTGATCTCGTTCAAGTGTTTTACACGTCCGAGCTCACGCTCTTTCATGTTTAGGATTTCCAGATGCGAAATCCGACCTTGTCCGAGCCAAAGGAGTTCTAAAACATCCGCATCTGACAGCTTGCCCGTTAAAAGCGTAATGCGTGACGACGGACGAATGTGCATCAGACGAGACAGGAGTCCCTGAACGTCAACCTTAAGAAGATCCGGACGGTTATCATCCGCCGATTCAGACAGCGAGGGAATTTCAGGATTTCGAGACGGACGGAGCCAACGCTGGTAAAGCACAACAGAAGTCAATTCATCCAGTTTATTCAGGCGTTCCTGAAGAACGCCTTGATCCTCAGGAGATGCGCTCAGGAGCTCCTGCTTAACTTTATCAGCTTCTGTCTCAACAAGCGGAAGCAGTTTGGAGTGCACAAATTCAGAAAGACGAATCAGCGTGGTTTGTCCCATGCCAACGTACTCTTCAAATTCTTTTGCCGACAGAAGGGGAACCTCAATGCCCCATTCCTTCGCGATTTCTGCTGCGTGCTTGGCATTAAAGACTTCCAAGGTCTGAAGGACTTCTTCTTTGGCCCAGTCTTCGACTGAGCGGCCTTCCTGCATCAAGGCTCCGGTTTCAGGTTCTTTTAAAAAGTCCAAAACCGACTTTGTGTCCGTAAATCCCTTCGGCGTCCAAAGGAATTCAACATAACGATCATGGAAACAAGCTTTAAATTTAATACCCAGCCGAACCGAAATGCCCATGATATGAGCAGCTTCATAAAGTTCGTAGACTACTTTCGGATCAACAAAGTTGTAATAGACAACCGTCAGACGGCGAATTCCTTTCACACGAGCGTCCATCACCAAATAGGTCGGATTTTTTCGGCCCATGGTATTGGCGTCGTGCACATGGTCGTCCATCGTTTTCTGATTCCACTCTTCCGGCATCTCCAACAGAAAGAATTTAGAAAGGAATGCTCGAACGATACGAGGGTTACCCGCCGCCACTTTTTGGAAATCGTGAATCAGACGGAGTTGTTCTTCTTCATTGCCGCGTGCGCGGACAATCTCCTTCATGAGCTGAATAAGCACGCGCGAAGTGTTAAAGCGGAACGGTGTCTGTGCGCTGTAAAGCACTTCATCATGAAGCGTTTTCAGAGCCGAAAGTCTTTCTTCTACGCCTGTCCCGTCATTTAAACGCTGCAAAAGGTTAACCTCAGCCATCGCCATCCGTTCTTCATGGGTGCTAACCATGTTTTGAATGCCGTGCGGGTGCAGAGCGGTTCTAAAAGTCTCCTGCTCAGCAGAAGACACATTGCCGGAATCGATGACCTCATTAATTTTTCTGAGCAGATCTCGATCCTTCTTATCAAAACGTAATGACTGATTCACCTTGCGACTCAAAAGTAATTATTCTTGTGAAAAGTTTCGATTTTACAGAAGGTTAGCTTTTATGGTTGTAACAGAGAAGCAAAAGTTACCTGTGGTTTTCGGCAATAGATTCACTCTTTTCGAGCGTTCTATTGGGTGCGGCCGACCTCATCCTCTTCGCTATTTTTTCTGTTCCGGCGTTTTTTAGCTCGTTTCTCTTCGAGACTGCGCAGTAAAACAGAGCGAAACCACTGATGCGCCGGATCAAAATGCGTACGGTCATGCCACAGAAATACCGGTGTCCACGCCGGATCTGCGACTAGATTCTTCGGAAGAATGGTCAGAGGCAGGTTGCCGATAAGTTCTCTCACAGAGGACTCCGGCAAACGTCCGATAAGATCGCACTGCGTGAGCATGTGCGGAACCGTTAAGAGATAAGGGGTATCAATGGCAATATTGCTCCCCTCTTCAAACCCCGAGGAGTCGGTCGTGATCTTTCCCTCCGAATAACCGTACTTCACCGCAATAAAACGATAGTTCTTTAAGTCCGACCTTTTAAGCTGCTTGCCTTCCCTCAGCTTGACTGCCAAAGGATGAGTATTCCTGACCACATATAAGTGATCGGTGTTATAGAGCGTCTCGTAATGGAATTTCTTTCCTAATTCTCTTAACTTCAAATTGGGCGGTGCGTAGATGACAATATCAATGTTGCCCTTCTCCAGCGCCCACTGAAAATGCTCATGGAGCGAAATGATAGACAGACGAATATTCGGAGCCTGATCAAACAGATTAGCAAGCGACGGAACTATGAATCTCAGAGCCGCATTATCAATACAACCAATACGGAAATCCTGCGTTAAATTCTTTGGCGAAAAGACCTTCGGACTCGGAAGACGGTCTATGCGCATCAAAATGGATTGGATTTCGCCGATCAATGAATCCATCTTCGGTGTCGGCATCATTGCACGCCCGCTCTTCACAAACAAAGGATCTTCAAAAATTTCACGAGCCTGCGCTAAGAGGCGAAAGCACGTTGCTGAACCTTTGCCTAAACGGTTTGCCGTGGAAATAAGGTTGCGGGAGTCATAGAACTCGGCAAGAAATCTGAGCAACTCGCTGGTAGGTCTGTCTTGGGCCATATCGTTATCAATTTTGATGAGGATTTTTGTCAATTTTAATCAAATATGACAGGAAAACTCCTCTATTCAAACACGCGAAAAGCCTCCAAAATTTCACTCAGAAGCACCCCAATGCTGACCAAGGAGAAACAATTATGCAAAAACTCTCAAGAAGGCAAATTCTCAAGGCAATCTCCGCTCTTCCGGCCGTCTCTCCGGCTACTTCCGTTCTTGCACAGGCTTCAAATCCCCAGCCTCAGGAATGGACGGGCTTTGCCATTTGCGATTCTTGCAACCATGTACCTTCCTGCGGAATTCAGTTCCAAGCACAAGGCAATAACATCATCAGTATCCAAAACTGGAAAGAAAATCCGCGTCACTGGCTCTGCTCTAAAGGCATGAGCACTCTGCAGCGCTTATATAACCCGAATCGTCTGCTTTACCCGATGAAACGCACGGCTCCCAAAGGGGCTGCCGATCCGGGATGGGTTCGTATTACCTGGGATGAAGCTTACAAGACGATTGCAGCCAACATGCTCGCCGCCAAGAAGAAATACGGCCCCGAATCTGTCATGTTCTATGCCGGCGACCCGAAAGAACCGAGACCTTCTATTTACCGTTTGGCTCGCTATTTCGACTCTCCCACTTGGGCCACAGAATCCTCCGCCGCTTGCCGCTCCGGCTGCATGATGGCAGAACAGCTCAACTTCGGACAGCCGAACAACGGCGCAACTCCGACGAAAGATACTAAGGTTTACATGATCATGGCCACCAACGTTTGGGCTCAGCCCCTGGGTTGGTGGGAAGCCATAAAGGCTGCAAAAGCACGCGGCTGCAAGATCATCACAGTTGATACAAGAAGAACCAAAGCCGCAGAAATTGCCGATATCCATTTGGCTCCTGCCATTGGTACGGATGCCGCTTTGGCTGCCGGTATCGCCCGCGTTCTGATCAAAGAAAACCTTATTAATAAGCCCTTCATTGATCAGTGGACACATGGTTTCGAAGAGTACGCCAAGTACGTTGACCAGTTCACACCCGAAAAGACCCAGGAAATCACCGGCGTTCCGGCCGACAAGATTGTCGCCGCGGCTCGCCTCTGGGCTCAAGGACCGGGATCTTTCACTCTGACTACTCAGTCTCTGTCTCACAACTCCAACGGTGTGAACAACACTCGCGGTCTGCTCCTACTGCCAATTTTAATGGGCTATATCGACATCCCCGGCGGCGTTCCTTTCGGTCAGCCTCCCAAAGGCTTGTCCATGGCTGCATTCGGTCTGCACCCCGCTATGGTCGATAAGAAGTGGTGGAACTCTCCAGAAGTAAAAGTTCGCCGCCTAGATAAAGATGAACTTCCGCTCTGGCATGATCTACAGGATCAGACAAGCCCGAACAACCTGCCTGAATGGGTTCGTGACGGTAAAGTCAAAGTCTTCTGCGGGTGGGGCTTTAACGTCAACATTTGGCCGCAGCCTGATGTCTATAACGACGCCCTCTCGAAATTAGACTTTGCATTCGCAACGGACTACTTCCACCGCAAAGACAGCCACCGAAACATGGATATCATTCTTCCTGCTGCGATGAACTATGAACGCCATGCTCCCTTCGGCTGGTACGGTCCTAACATTGCCGTTCGCAAACCGATCAAACCGCTCGGCGAAGCTAAAGAAGACTGGCGTATTGCTCTGGAACTCGGCTGCATTGTTGATAAACCCGAACACTTCTTCGATGGCGATCCCGAAAAAGCCCTCGACTTCATCCTTCATCAGTACGAAGGCGGCGACCTCGTTAAGTTTAGAAATGCATTGCCTCAGATCAGCCGCATCCCGGCACCGAAGCCCGGCTTCAAGAAGTACGAAGACGGAAGACTCCGTCCTGACGGCAAACCCGGTTTCAACACTCTTTCCGGCAAGCTGGACTTCTTCTCGGATCGTGCCGCCAAATTCGGCTATCCCGGCCTTCCGGTTTACAAACCGATGACCGAGCTCAGCAAGGATTTTGATCTTCGCTTGATGAACGGCTCACGCAAACCGTACATCACGCACAGCAAGACGCGTACGGACCAGCCCTACCTGATGGAAATTGAAGACTGTCTGCACGTCAACATCAACCCGAAAGACGCGGAAGCCAGAGGTATTAAGGAAGGCGATACGATCCTCATCACTTCCCCGTATGGCGGTCCTGTAGAAGCTAAAGCAGTGGTCTCTCTGATAGTTCCTGTCGGCACGATTGACGCTCAATATGGCTGGCTCGACAACCAAAATACCCAGAAACTCATGAACCGCGGCAATCGCGACCCGCTGTCCGGCTATCCGAGCTACTTCGAAAATCCCGTCCGTATTGAAAAGAAAGCCTAAGGAGATCGTCATGAGCAAATATGGAATCATTGTTAATGCTGACGACTGCGTCGGCTGCCACGCCTGCTTCGTCGCTTGTAAAGAAGAAAACCAAGTTGCGCCTGGTGTGAAGTGGAACCATTTGGAAAGACTTGAGCATCCGGCTGAAGAAGTCATCGAATACTTCCGAGTATCCTGCATGCACTGCGAAAATCCAGCTTGCATGAAGGTGTGCCCTGTAAAAGCCGTTTACTTCGGACCGCACGGTGAAGTTCTGATTGACCAGAAAAAGTGCATCGGTTGCAAAGGCTGCTTAGCTGCCTGCCCGTACAGTGCTCCTAAATTCTCTGATCCGAATAAGCAGTCTTACTTCGGCGATCTGAAGCCGCTCGGCGGCAGATCTGCCAGTCCGACAGCTTGGACAACGCGTATCCCCGGAAAAGCCGAGCACTGCACTCTGTGCACGCATCGTACTTCCCAAGGACGCTTGCCTGCCTGCGTTGAAGTTTGCTCGACTAAGGCTTTGCAATTAGTTGACTACGACAATCCGACTGATGCTCAGAAGGCCTTGATCGCTAAGGCTCAGATCATCAATAAGGATGCCGGCACGTCTCCAAAGATCCGTTTCATTTCTTCGATTACTGATTTTGGAGGTATGAAAGTCAAAGCCTAAGCTTTGAATAGCGGTGCCGAAAGCGTGCGGCACCGCCTCGTGTCTCTTAGGTATTTTTGAGGCGCGTCTCTGATCCGCCTTCTTACCCGCTACTCGCAAAAATGCCGGCAAACTTCGCCGGCATCTCTTGCTTAGGAACAATAATCGATTAGTTATTAGCTATTCGTTTTGCTGCTTCCTCTCCGGAAATTCTGCCGAAGGTAATCGTCTCGGAAATCGAGTTGCCTCCGAGTCTGTTCTTTCCGTGAACACCGCCGGTCACTTCACCTGCGGCAAATAAACCTTCGATAACTTTGCCATTCTTATCGATTACTTTGGCCTGAGGATTGATCTTCAAGCCGCCCATGTAATAGTGAATAGCGGGAGTGACTTCAATCGCATAGAAATTTGGAGTATCCACCTTCGCTGAGATCTTCGGACGACCGAATTCAGGATCGTTACCGGCTTCTGCATATTTATTGTATCGGGCAATCGTTGCTGCTAGATTCTTCGGATCAATTCCGGCGTTTTTTCCGAGTTCCTCCAAGGTCCTACCTTCTTTTGCAAGCCCAAGCTCAAATGCAGCGCCTGTCTGCTTTACTTTATCCCTAACCTTTTGATCAAAGATTTCGTAAGCGACGCCTCCTGTCTGTTTCGAAACCGCAGCACTTGTTTTATCCCTTGTCGTCAGTTCGCTAATAAAGCGTTTTCCTTCTTTATTTACAAAGACGGCACCTGCTCCTCGAACCGTCTCGGAAACGATCACCGGCGAGCCGACAAGAAGTGTCGGATTCAACTGGATCTCCTTGGCATCAACAACGGCAGCACCGACATTTTCGCCGAGGATAATGCCATCGCCCTGACTACCCGGTTGGTTAGAAGTTTTTACTTCAGGGCTAATATCCGGGCGAAGCTTCTGGATTAGCGCAGGATTGGCACCAATACCTCCTGTCGCAAGGATGACCGCTTTCGCATCAATCTGATAAATGCCAGTATGTTTGCCTTTAACCAAAGCTCCGGTAATTTCTCCGTTGTGGCCTTTAATGAGTTTGACCAGCTTGGTATTGAGACGAAGGTCTAAATTCGACTTAGCAGCCTCGTCTCTGAAGAATTTAGAAAGATAAGGGCCTACGAAAGCGCCGCCGGCCGGTCCATGCATACGTGCCGCGGAGGATCCACCGCCTTGGCCCACATGACTTAACGTTGCTCCGTGCTTATCAAGCCATTCAATTGACTCATTAGATTTATCAGCAAGAACTTTCACGAGATCAGGATTAGAAACATTCTTTCCGCCCTTCATGGTGTCGTCAAACATCAGCTGCGGATTATCCTCGATGCCAGCCTGCCTCTGGAATTTTGTTCCAGCAGCATTCATACCGCCGGCTGCCAATTGGCTATTACCGCCCGGGACGGCCATCTTCTCAATCATAATGAGATTTTTAACGCCGGCTTCTCTTGCGGCCATTGAAGCCGTGAAACCAGCCGCACCGGAACCGACAATCAGCAGGTCGGTTTTTTCTACTTTTACGGGTTTCAATCCTTCATATTTTGACAAATCGTCTGTGAATTTAGCCTTCAAACCGCTTACACCCTGCTTCATCTTGTTCAGAGACGGGAAATCGTGGCAGTTAGTGCAATAAGCTACGCTGGGTACATGGCCAGAGTGACAAGCTGTACATTGCATTTGGCCGATGTGGCTCTTATGAGGATTAGGACTTTGGGTGCTTGTCTCTGCCCCCATTTGCTCTAAGGATCCATGACAAATGACGCATTGTTTATTGATCTCCGTCTCTGAATCTGAGATGACATTCGTCGTATGACATGCAGCGCAGTCAAGTCCTTTCTTCGTATGAACGCCAGCTAAATAAGCTGCTTTATCTCCGCTCATATATTGTTTAGAAAGGTCAGCATTAAAAGGGGCGGCAGAGGCTGTATTAACAAATGCAAAAGACAGCACACCCGCCATCAACGCATACGCTACTGATGGTTTAAACATTTTATTCTCCTTGTGGACGAGCTAATCTCGTGATTAAATTATGTGAGTTAGAGAGGAGAATTTCTATTTCAAAATAGCTAAGATCGCGTTAGGTTTTATCTAATGCCATTTGCCTAAATGTTTCACTACGATCTCAATGACTTGCTGTTATTGCAAGCAATTTCGGACTGTCAAAACTTAACGAGAGGAGCCGAAAAAATCGGTCTTACCGCTCCCTCCGCATCCGTTCGTATTCGAAAATTAGAGGATGCTCTTAAAGTTAAGCTTCTAAAAAGAAGCCCTAAGGGCGTTGAATTAACCTCTGCCGGAAAGTTAGTGGTTGATCAATCAAAAAAAGTTTTCTGGGCATTTGAGGGGATGGCTTCTTCGCTTCGGCCGTTCATACGTAAAGAAGAAGGACTAATCAAAATCTTCGCTAATTATGGCGCGGCTGTTGATTTCCTCCCTTATGACCTCGCCGAATATATGACAATCCATAATGAAATTTCCTTCGTGTTGGAACAGCGGCCCTCTATTGACGTCGTCAGAGCGGTTTCCACGGGCGAAGCAGACATTGGAATCTCCGTTTGTGAAGTTATCCCTGAGTCATTAAGAAGCTTCCCGTACCATGAAGATAGGTTAGTAGCCATCGTTCCCGAAAAGCATCCGTTTGCCGATCGAGCTCGCGTCGACTTCAAAGAATTACTGGTTTTCGATTCTGTCGGCCTATCTCAAAATTGTTCCATGCAGCTTTTCCTGTGTAAAAAAGCTGTGGATTTGGGTTTGCCAATGAAACTTAAAGTGCAGGTAGACAACCCAAACATTCTCTTTGAGTTCGTTTCTGTAGGGGTCGGCTACGCCATCGTTTCCCAAAAGACGTTGGAGAAAAAATCCCCTGAATGGAGATTTAAGACCGTCCAACTGAATGACCCTTGGGCTCAAAGAAAGTTAAAAATTTTCCTTCCGCAAACTAAAGACTGTGAATCCGACAGATTAGAAGAATTTAAAGATTACTTGCAGTCACGAGGATATATGGGAAAGAACGAGGGTAAGTATTAAAAACACATAGAGGGCAGCTGCAGTGAATTTTGTGAAAGATCCTTCTACCTTCCTCCAGATACAAATCCGCCTAATTTTCTTAGCCAATTTGAGTTGAACCCCCTCAATTTTCCCTAACTCTTGATTAAAAATTTCGCCCTATTATCCTCAAGCTGATACAGTCTCTTCTAACTGACAAAATCTGCGCAGACCTTTCTGCGCCACTCCCAAGGAATCACATGGATTACACAGAAATTTCTCGAGAAGAATGCTCCGAGGCATTAGCAAAAATCATCACCGTCTTAAGCGAAATTATTCTCGACCCGCATGAGAATAAAACTTCCGTCTACCCCAAGGCTGCAGAAGCTTTTAACAGCATTGCCGATGAAGTCGGTTTTGACGGCCCTCGGTTCGGCGAAGTCACTTTTAATGAAGACTTTGACCGCGATGCCGCCAAACTCTTTTACGGCGTCGGCGACACCACCATCGGCATGACGCATTCATTCTGGGCCGGCGGTCTGATTACCGTCACAGGACAAAACACCCACGAAGCTTTTAAAACGTATCTCAGCAAAGGACTTCAAAACACTTCCAACTTGCCCGACGACCATCTGGCAGTCGAGCTTGCATTCCTCGGCCACCTTTTAGCCGAAGATAAAATCGAAGAGGCCCAGCAGTTCGTTAAAAATGAAATCCTTGCTTGGTGGCCGACAGCAGAACAAAATATCGACAGCAAGACACAAAACGCCGACACCAAGGCATTCTTTGCTTCTGTCACAGCAGCCTTAAAGTTTGTTGAAGCTCTGTAATTTTCAGTGTGAACATGTTCACAGCCGCTTCTGACCGCCTTCTCTAAGGCGGTTTTTGCTTTAGTTTTTGAATCTTCCTATCGTCGATTAACAATACTGGCTGGACTAAACTATCAACAAATTCCAAGGAAAATAAACAATGTTAGCCGCCACAATTCTTCATTCACTATCTGCGGTCTGTGTTTTATTAATCGTGATCGGCTTTGGTGTTTTTCTCGCACGCAAAGGCTGGTTCGATGCACCCTCAAATCGAGGTGTTGTTTCTAAACTCGTCAACGCCGCTCTTCCGTGCTTCCTGTTTTATTCCGTTATTTCTAAGTTTTCGCACGGGGAGCTTTATAACTTACTGAAGTTTGCGGGGCTTCCGTTCCTCACGGTTGGCTTGAACTTTTTGGTCTCCGTATTATTCATCAAGCTCGGTTGGGTCCGGCCTCACATGAAAGGAACGTTTATTGCCGCATTCACGGGTGCAACTGTTTTATTCGTCGGCGTCCCTCTGGTTCAGACAATGTACGGCTCGGATGCTATTCCTTATCTTCTCGTCTACTTCTTTGCCAACTGCGTCTTCATTTGGACAGTGGGCATTTTTAATATTCAACTAGACGGTGCGCGCCGAGGAATGGCAGAGGAACCTAAGATTTTCTCCGTCCGCGGGCTCAAAATGCTGTTCTCCCCGCCATTGATGGGCTTCCTTATCGGTTTGATCGTTGTCCTTCTATCGATTCCTGTTCCCAAATTCATTGCGCAGTCGACCCATACAATCGGTCAATTGGCCACACCATTAGCCCTGGTCTTCGTAGGTATCACTGTCTGGCAAATCGGTTTTGAGAAGCTCAAAAAGCTTCCCAGAGAAGTCTGGCTGATCCTGCTTTCCTGTTACGTTATTCGCCCGATCACGATGTACCTGTGCACCATGCCTTTGAACATGGATCCGCTCATGCGGAAGTGTTTCATTTTAGCTTCTGCACTCCCGGTTTCTTCCGTGATCGCCGTACTCTCTAAAGCCTACGGAGGAGACGAAGAATTTGCTTCCGAGGCAATCGGCGCAAGCACGGTTGCGATGATCTTCGTCCTCCCCTTCTTATTGATTGCCGTCAACCTCGTTAATTGAATCCGGTTTGAAACGAATTACGAAGTCGGTACCTTTGCCGACTTCGGATTTAAGCGAAATGCTCCAGCCTAACGCCTCGGCTGCGCGTTTAGAGATCGCAAGACCTAAACCGAATCCCTGATAATGGCCGCGACTGCCCTGTCCCGCTCTGAAACCGCGGTCAAAAACCTTTTCTCTATCCTCTTCTTTAATTCCGATGCCCGTATCTCGAATAATGGCCTTATCTTCATCAATAATCACGGTCACCGAACCCTTGTCCGTATAGTGAATAGAATTGAAGACAAGATTGTCAAAGATGGTTGCCCCGAGCACCTCGTTAAATGTCTGCTTAGGCGCATTCTTCAGTTCGACCGAAAGCTTTAATCCCTTGTTTTCAGCCTTTTGTTTCCAAGACTCTTTCAGGCCGGCAATGAGTTCGGGCATCGAGCAAAGTGCGTTGTTCTGACCAGTTCTAGCACGTCCGATATTTAAGAAAACCTCCGCCATCCCTTTAATTCTGGAAGAGGCATTCTGCGCCCGGCGAATTAAAGTTTTTTGACGGTCGTTGCTTTGAACCTGTTCATTAAGAAGTTCGAGGCTCGTATCAATCACTGTGAGGGGAGTACGAACTTCATGGCTGACTTCAGTAGAGAAAGCCCGCTCCTTCATCGCCAGCACTTTGAGTTTCGAAACAAGCGCCTTAAAAGATCTTTCTAATTCTCCGATTTCATTGTCCGGCCAATTACCCTTGAAAATTTCTTCCGTGTAGATTTTGCCGTTCTGAATCAGCCCCTCGGCTCTCACGGCTTCCTTGGTTAACTGTCCCAATGGAGACAGCAGCTTACGGCCCAAATACCAGCCGACGAAAGAGCAAATAGCGATTAAAAGAAGAAATCCGACCACGCCGATTCGGAAAAGATGCCGTTCCCAAATTTCGAAGTTGCCTTGATGACGGGTCAGGACATAACGCTTACCATCGATGATTTTGGTGTAAGTGTGGAGATCTTCGCCATCCGTGAACTCTGTATAGCCCTGAGGATAATTTTTAAAAAGCTCGGGGATCTGCCGTGATGGATCTCCCTCAATATAGAGCCGTGTGACTTGATCCAAACGCGGCGGCTTCCCCTGCAAAATATCTGCAGTCACAACCGTCTGCAGCATGTCATCCATCACAGAGGCCATGAGCTTGTTCTCTGCCGTCTCTAATACATAAACCAATGTGATGGAATAAAGAACCGCGCAGGCAGCCGCAATCAAGCCGCACAAAAGTCCCAACGATTGCTTGAGCGAACGACCTTTTTTCATTCCCGCTGATCCTCTTTTGCTCGTACCGCCCAGCCGAATCCGTGACGAGTTTCAATCAGCGGCTCTTCAAAAGGCTTGTCGACGATTTTTCTAATTTGATATATATGAGCTCTTAAATTATCTCCGGCCACTCGCTGGAAGCCCCAGATCTCATCTTCAATTTCTTCACGAGAAACAACTTCGGGGCTTTTCTGCATCAAAAAGGCCAAAATCCGGAAAGCTGTCGGATTGAGTTTGAGCTCCGTATCTCCTCGAAAAACCCGCTTGCTGTCGAGTTCCAGTCTGAGGTTCCCGACTTGAAGCACTTTTTCTTCAGGCGTTGAACTGCGGCGAAGGACGGCTTGAATCCGAAGCAGAAGTTCTGCCAAAGAAAAAGGCTTCACGATGTAATCATCTGCGCCCTCGGAAAGGCCTATGATGCGGTCGTCCGTACTGTCTTTAGCGCTCAGGATAATAATAGGGGTCGTGTTTCCCCGGCTTCTCAGTTCACGGCAAAGGCGCAGACCATCCATGCCGGGAATCATGATATCGAGCACAATAAGGTCGTACTTATTGACAATCGTTAGAGCGAGCGCCTTCAAACCATCATCGGTATTGTCGGTCCTGTAATTTTTGGATTCTAAATATTCAACGAGGTTAAGCCTAATGTCCTCGTTATCTTCCACAATCAAAATCGTCGGCATATTTGTTCGTTTTAACGCAGTTTTCACGGTCGCTTAACCCGCCATTTCAGGCAAGAGACCATACTTATCTTCCGATCGGTGCGGAGTTGTAAACGATGAATTTAAATGTGCCAAAGAAGACCAATTCTTTCCTGGTTTGGAGCTTCAATGACATTGTAATGGTATTGCTTCCTTTGTGGTTGCTCTGCCTAATTTCAGAGTTTCGCTACGCACCGATCGACTCATTTTTTGCTGCCCCTTTTTATCTTTCCGAAAACAATTGGTTCGGGAGCGGAAGTTTTTTCTTTTCTGCGATTCTTCATAAAGGCGGAAAATATGTCGCAGTCGCCGTTGCAGCCAGCTCGCTGATCCTTTTTTTGCTTTCTTATTTGAAAAAGTTCGCCCGATTAAGGCCTTATCGAAAAGTCTGCCTGTACGTTACGCTCTCGATTTCTGCCTGCGCGCTCATCATCAGCGGTCTGAAGTCCTTATCCGCCTCTCAATGTCCTTGGTCGCTCCCGCAGTACGGCGGAAGCGGGAGCGCCGGAAAGTGTTTTCCTGCAGGGCATGCCTCTTCCGGTTTTTGCCTCTTTGCCGTCTACTTTGCATTTCGGCAGCTCCAATTTAAGAAGGCATGGATCTTTCTTATCCTCGCCTTTGTTTTAGGCTGGATCTTAGGTCTGGGACGTCAGGCGCAAGGTGCACATTTCCTATCTCATACTTTTGCCACGATGTTTTTGGACTGGGCTATCTGCGCCTTGTTCTATAGGCTGTTTTTCTTTCCAAAAGCTCTGGTAAAAATTCGCCAAAAACCTATATCTGCGCTTTCTTACTGCCTGATCACAGCTTTTTCTCTGACTTTTATTTTTAATCTTCCCTTTTTCTCTAAGGCTTGCTCAGCGCTCAAGTTTTCTTTTTCGGACTTATGGCTTTTAGCTGTTTGCGCTTTTATTCTTTTTTCTGCGTTTTTCACGGTTCTTCGGCTCTTAAACTACAGCTTCTTAATTAAAGTCTTTAGCTTATTCTTTACGGTCTGCGCAGCCGGAGCTATGTACTTCAATTATCAGTACGGGACCATTATTAATTCGGAAATGATGCGCAACGCGCTTGCTACCGATACGGCTGAGGCTGCGGAACTTCTAACTGCCAAGTTCTTTTTAGAATTCGCCTTTTTATGCCTCCCGCAGCTTTATCTAACTTTCTTTGTCCCGATTAAGCATTCTTCTTTTGTACGCGGCATATTTCAAGCTTTAGTTGGGCTGGTCATCGGAGTTTGTTTCCTCATGCTCAACTTCCAGGGCGTCTCTTCGCTGATTCGCTCTGAACCAGTACTTCGAAACTTAATCTCGCCGGTAAACGTCTTCAGCGGAACTTATAAAGCAGTATTTAAGGACGGTTCTACTGAGGTCGATGCGCCTCGCATCGTTATCGACCCAAAGCCCACGCTTGGGGCGAGCCACAAGAATGACAAGGGAACACTCTTTATCGTTGTTGTCGGAGAAACCGCCCGTTTAGCCAATTGGGGCCTCGCGGGCTACAGCCGTGATACGACGCCCCAGCTGCGCGCTCGAAATGTTATTCCGTTCAGTAAAACAATTTCCTGCGGAACCAGTACCGATGTTTCATTGCCCTGCATGTTCAGCCGAATCGGCCGAGATCGTTATGACCGAGACAGAATTTTGAAAGAAGAAAGCCTTTTGCCGATTCTGCAAAGAGCCGGTATCAATGTATTTTGGGTGGATAACCAATCGGGATGCAAAGGCGTTTGTAAAGGCGTTCCGTCCTTGTCTATTTCTAAAACCAAAGCCCCTTCGCTTTGTTCTGGATCAAGATGTTATGACGAAGCCTTACTCGCAGGCATTAATACTTCAGAAATCTTAAAGCCGGGCAAAACGACTGTGGTCTTTATGCATCAGCTAGGCAACCATGGACCGGCCTACTCTAAACGCTACCCTAAGAATTTTGAAGTCTTTAAGCCTGTCTGCACGGATGAAAAACTCAACAATTGTTCTCGGGAAGAGATTGTGAATGCCTACGACAACGCAATCCTTTACACCGACCACTTTTTAGCCGGCGTCATTGATTGGTTGAAGGGCCTGGATGGTTTTGATACAGGCCTTTTGTACGTTAGTGATCATGGGGAGAGTCTTGGCGAAAACAATATGTATCTGCACGGCGCGCCGGAATTAATTGCTCCGAAAGAACAAAAAGAAGTCCCGATGCTGCTCTGGCTATCCAAAGGTTTTGAGCAAAAATTTGGACTTAACGACGCCTGCCTGCGTGAGCAGGCCAAAGCGGACGCTTCTCATGACCAGCTTTTCTCCTCGCTTCTCGGACTTCTAGATGTGAAGTCTGTTGTCTACGATCGAAAAAAAGATTTCACGTCAAGCTGCCGTGCCCCTGAGAAAACGGCCAACTAATGCTCTTCGCTTAATCCGTGAACTGAGAAAAAGTCAGAGAGTTCCTCCTTTCACCGGTTTGCTTTCTGTAAGTTTGGCAGGATCCCCAAGTTTTTCTTTAAAGAAATTCACCACCGTATTGATAACGTTTGGCTGATACCAGGCGAGGTCTCCGTGCTTTGCACCTTCTACCAAGATATATTTCACATCTTGATTTTTAGCCTTCAAGGCTCGATACATACTTGCGCTTTGTTCAGGGCTAACCAATGGATCACCGCTTCCGTGCAGAAGCAGGAAAGGCGGTTCATTGCCGCTAACGTGTCCGAGTGGGCTGGCATCAAGCATTTTCTTCGGATCTTTCGTAATACTTTCGCCTGGAAAGCTATTGAATGCCGGCCCATTGACCAAAAGTGCTTCAGTCACAGCAGGTGAATCATGGACAACTCGGATTTCTTCAGGGAATCCTTCGCCAATATTGCGAAGGTCCGACAGCCCGTACAGAGATACGACTGCCTGAACATCGGAAGACTGATTCAGAAAGTCGCCTTTATCAAACTGCTTTTCACCGTTGGTCGCTCCGGACATTTGAGCAAGGTAGCCACCGGCAGAGTCGCCAAGTACACCAATCTTTTCTGGGTCAATGCCGTACTCTTTGGCATGTTCACGAAGGAAACGAACACCGGCTTTTGCGTCATTGACTAATGCCGGATATTTTGTCGGAACTGTTCGATATTCAGCAGCTGCAACCACAAATCCGGCTTTTGCTAAAGCTGTCCGCATTTCGGTAAATTTTTCATGGTCCGCGGAAGTGAATCCCCCGCCGGGAAAATAAATAATTGCGGGTTTTGCTTTGCCGTCTCGAGGAATCATCACCGTCATGCGAAGAGCTCTGTTGCTTCTCAGCCCCTTGATTTGCGAATAAATAATGCCGGACATAGAGTCTATTTGACCGTTCTCGATTTTCGGCCGCATTATTTCTGCGCCCTCCGTATAGCCGGGCAATTTTGCGTTTGCGATATTAGTCATTACTAAAAAGGCCCCAGTCAAGACAAACATCTTTCCTAACTTCATTTGTATTCCTCCTCAAAAGGCACTTCTCCCCAAGTCTCTTTGGATTTTACTTTTGCGCTCCGGGAAACAGCTACCAAAGTATTTAAGGACATTTACTCAGTACAAACCATTAACGTAGTACTGTGGGAAAAATTTTCCGCTTAATCTGAGTGAAAGACCTCCTTTGAAGAGCCATCCGCGACTAACATCAATCTAATATTCCTCTTCGGAGAGATTTATGCGAACAAAATTAATCGTCGGCTCCCTCTTCGCCTTTACAGCCTTATCTTCCTCCGCGGCGCTCCTTGATTCCGTCAATATTCCTCAAACGCCTCAGCAGGAGGCAAAAATCGAACTTGGCAAAATGCTTTGGTTTGATCCAAGACTTTCGTTATCAGGCAAAATCTCCTGCAACAGCTGTCACGATCTTTCCACAAACGGTGCAGATACGAAGCCTCTTTCTATTGGTTACGCCGGAAGAAAAGGGACAGTGAACTCTCCGACTGTCTTTAACGCAGGCAAACAGATTGCGCAGTTTTGGGACGGAAGAGCTAAGAATCTATCTGAACAAGCAACGGGCCCGATTACCAATCCTCTCGAAATGGCAATGACGCCTGAGTTAGCTGAAGGAGTTATTCGGTCTATTCCAGGATATAGGCTTTATTTTGAAAAAGCCTTCGGAAGTCAGAACCCGACTTTTAGCGAAATTGCGGAGGCCTTAGCAGCCTTTGAAAGCACGTTAACGACTCCGAATTCTCCATTTGAACGCTATGTCAAAGGGGATAAAACAGCGCTCATTCAGCAGCAAATTGACGGCTTAAGACTGTTTAGAAGATCTGGCTGCATCATGTGCCACAACGGGAATCTTCTGGGCGGAACGTCTTTCCAAAAAGTCGGTTCCGTTCGGCCTTACATTACCAACAATCCTTCTAAAGGAAAAATGAACATCACCGGCAAACCATGGGATGAAATGATGTTCAAAGTGCCTATACTCTTGAACATTGAAAAAACAGCTCCGCATTTTCACGATGGAGCGATCAGAACATTGCCGGAGGCCGTCGGGACAATGGCTGACATTCAGCTCGACGCCAATCTAAGTGCGAAGCAGGTGGATGATATTGTCGCCTTCCTTCATTCTTTGAACGGCGAAGTCCCCAAGATTGAAAAACCGGCCCTTCCGCCAAGTGGGCCTGAAACCCGGAAATACATCGAAGAAGTGTATTGATTTCCAACCTCTGAATTACGTGTGAAACGGCTCGAACCTCTAGGCTCCGGCCGTTTTCTTTTTGAATTTCAGCAACCGAAAGGCAAAAAAAGCACCTGAGAAATAGTTTCAAGTGCTCTTAATCAATCAGAAAGATACAGCCGAATTGCTCGGCGGAATGTATCCTTCTCAACCTCAAATCCCAAGGAGAAGTGACAAAATCATTTGCCACGTAGAGATATTAGCACAAACATCTAGATAAAAACCCTATATAAGAATAATTTTTCAGCTATTTGCCTAAAATAGTTCACTCTTCTAGGTGTTATTACTCTAGTCAAAGCTTTTACGTACTAATACAATCTTCTTAACAAACCAAGATAATCCCAAGGACCTCTGCTTCGATTTCGTTGCAGAGGTTTTATTTTGTGCGGAAAAAATGCCGACTGGTTTAAGGCACCTCAGACAAAAAAAGGCGCTCGAAGAATCAATCCCGAGCGCTCCAATCTAAATTTGAAATTACGGCCGACTTGCTCGGCAGAACGTAATCTCAACTCAATTGCTAAATGAAAACTGCATCTCTTTGTTTTAATTAAATAATTCTCAAATTTAGTTCTGCAATTTTTTGAATTGCCACGAACATTGCCACGAAAATTATGAGAAGCGTTGTTAAAAGAAAGAACGGTTACTTCTACTTCCGTAAAACTATACCGAAGGACGTAAAAGCCGAAAACTCGGCCAGAGATTTTCTAGTTTCGCTCGGAACTAAGTCAGTGACAGAGGCGATTATTAAAGCCTCTCCTCTGATACAATTAAGTAGTTACTTAGTTATGAATGCTAGACAGGAAAACAAAAAAATTATGTTTCGACAAACATCAGCCAAAACAACTGACTTATGTCTGAACTTTATGGCAAGTGTAACGATCGGCGATATGAAAATGACTTTTGAGGGCGAAACTCAAGAAGTTGTCGGCGCTATCAAGGAGCTTAAACGAGAATCTAATTCCAAATCATCAACACAAACAATTGAAATCTTTGATTCCGAACTAATTCTTTCAAGAAAAAATGACTATTTAAAGCATTTAAAGAAAATGAATTATTCTCCGCAAACAATAATGTCAATTGATTATTCTTTTAATGAGTTTTCTATAATTATGGGAGAAAATCGACTCTCAGATATTAACCAAAAATTCATTAAACAAGTAGTAAGGATTATATTTGCTCTTCCTAATAGCTATGACAATAAACAAACCATTCAGACAATCTTAAAAGAAGGTAAACAGCCTAGAAGTTATAATACTTCTAAGAATCTCATTGCACGACTAAAAGGATATTTTAGTTATCTTGTCAATCAAGATTTGCTTGATAGAAACCCTATAACTTCAGATTTATATCCTCAGCCACCGAGATCAATGAACTCTAATAATTACGCAAATTTTACAAGAGGTGATCTACAAAAAATATTTTCAAATGAAATTATCGAAGGTTCTAAGTTTTTAAGCTATCATTATTGGTCATGTGTTTTGGCCTTATATACAGGCGCCAGAATCGCTGAAATTCTTCAGCTTCATTTGAATGATGTCGTTTTTAACGGAAAGATTCCTTATCTCAATATCAATAACTTAGACGACAAACTTATCAAGAACAAATCATCTATTAGAAAGATACCAATTCATCCCAAAATCTTAGAACTCGGATTTAAACAATTTTATGAACAAGTTAAATCAGAAGGATACGAAAACTTATTTCCTGATAATTCTTCTTTATATATAAATCGACCATCCAATAATATTAGTGTTTGGTTTGGAAAATTTTTAAGAAAGTTAAACATTTCCCCTGATGGTACACGAAGAAAAGTTCTACATAGCTTTAGACACACATTTATTACAGAATTACAACGATTAGATACGCCTCTTGAAATAAGACAATCAATTGTCGGTCATTCTTCTGGAGTTATTACGATTGATGTTTATGGCGAGAAAACACAATTAGATAAGATGTATGAATGGATTAAGAAGATAGATTTTAATCTAGATATTCCAATACTAAAAAATACTTCTTTTCACAAAAGAAAACGAAAAGAAGTATTTTCTAAATACAGCAAATAAAATTAACGGGGCTAAAGCCCCGTTTTCTTTAGTTACTTTTACTTAGTTCTTCAAACAAAGCCTGATTTTCTAAATTCAAATTCATCATTGTTTTTTGAGACTGTTTTTTAAACTTTAAAAGCTCTTCATTCTGTTTAACCAAGTCTCGGTAATAATGAGAAACTTCAACTCTAAAGGCATTATTTAAAGTCTCTTTGGAAACGCAAATTCGATTATTGACTTCGTACTGAAATCTGACCGAAGAATACATTTCTTCTTTAACCCTTGCTTGAAAGTTTTCAACCAGCAAATACAAAGCTAAGTTAAATAAAACGACGAAGCTCCAATATTTAATTTCACCGCAAAATATAAGCGAGGAAATTATAAATATCAAAAGCATTCTTTTGCTAATTTTTAAGTTCCTATCAATTGCAAGAAGCGCTTGAACTTCGTCGCTGAATTCTTTCTTCTCTTCGGATTCTTTCTTTTCTTCTTTTTCCATTAAGCGCTCTTAATAGCTGATTGCTAGTTAAAAGTTTAAAATTTCTTCTTCCGTAAAATCATCGACACCGATTTCAGGCCACACGATATTGATGATTTCCTTTTTAGCTTCAACGAAGTCTTTCCATGCGCTACTACTACGATCAACGCTGTCGTCATCTAATCCCTTTGGAGCAACCTTCAAATAAGACTCTTTTAGTTTCTTAAATGCTGTATCAAACTGTTTTTCTGCTTTTAGCGTACTTTTCCCTTTTGCGTGGGCTTGGTTTGCAACACAAGCACGACCAATCTTGTACCCTTCAAACAAAAAAAGAGCCTTACCAAGATAATCAAGGCTATGTTCGCCCAACTCGCTAAGTTTTGGGCTTACTTTATACTTGTAACGCCATTGAACTAAGTCTTCAGGCAAATAACCAGCTTTACCGTTAATTACCACTTTTGAAGGAAAACCTTTGGATTTAGCTTTTCGCCAAAAAGTGGAGCGACTCATGCCAAGAAATTCGGCAGATGCGTTAATGGAAAGAACCATATCTTTTTCTGTATCTTTATTCATATTTTTTCCTGTTTTAAGTATTCTTAATAGCTGATTGAAGTTGTTCTTTTACACGCTCTAAAGAATCGGCTTCTGTTTTATCGGTTCTGAATTCAACAAATCTCGGTAAGAACAGAGAGTATTTTTCGCCCTCTTCTTTCGGCTCCATGATGTTGTTGAACCGAACGGTAATGACGTTTCCAATTAAACCTTCTCGGTTTTCGTGAATGAGCTGTCGTGTTGCGTCATCAAATCCCGAGACGGAGACCTGAAGCATTTCATCGCTTGTTTCAGCTACTACTGAACCAACTGAATCTTCGTACTTACCCTTTCCTTCTTCGTAACCGACGATCTTTAAGTCGCAGTCAACAACGAGCTTCATTTTGATCTGACATTTAGAGGTACCATCTTTCCAAGTGCCGTCAAAAGTCTTGAGAATTGCACCTTCTTTTCCTTGCTTGAGCATACTGGAATAGAACTCTTGAGCTTCAGCGAAGTTATGAACTTTTTTAGTGGACACAATCTGAAGATGTCTTACAAAGTGATTAGCTTTATCTTCAGAGTCATGCTCGAATGGCAATTCGGTAAGATAAGCAAGAGCCGCCTTGTATTCGGCAGTCATTTTCAAGAAACGATCTTTATAGCCAATCTTGCACTCAATGCCTTCGAGAGCATAATCAAGCGGAACAGAATCCCAAATGACAATTCGAGCGTAATACTCTTTCGGCATTGCCGTTCCAGAGAGAACAGAATTCAGAATACCGTTACCTTCTTCTCTTGGCAGAACTGTATCGTCTTTTTCATTGAAGACAAGCAACTCTCCATGAGACTGAGAACCCTTAACAAGACCGAGCATCAGAACTTCTTGAGGGACATCGGGAAACAAAAGCTCGTACTTGAATCTATTGCCAGTACGGGAATACATCTCAAGACCCTTGTCGGTGTTGTTCACGTTAATAAACATACCGTCGCATTTTTCTTGAGCAATGACGCCCTGACCCCAATTGATCTTTTCAAAAGGAACTTGAGACGGAAGACTGCAACGCATGTAAGGAATAATTGAAACTGCGTGAGCTTTCACTTTATTCAGAGTTTTTGCCCCGACTCCAACGCGCAAGTCTTTATCGACAATTCCCTTTAAGATTCTCTGAGCTTCTTTTGAACTGCCCCAATAAAGAGCAGAGAAAAGTTTTACTCCGTCGTCAGTGTTTAAATTGATTTCACCGTTGTTAATTCTTGAACAAATATCGTTAATAGAATAACCACGAATTTTGTCAGACTCTTCTTCTGGAATTAAATGTTCAGAGACATTGTAATAGTTGAAGAACGGATTTAAAGACAGATTAAAAACTTTCCACAACGGTAAATAGCTGTAGTTGTTTTTCAAAATCTCTTCTTTAACTTTTCTTGAGCCGTTTTCTGCTAATGAATCAAAAATCTGATTGATTTTCAAAACATCGCTGTCTGTAATCTTAGTGACGTTTTCCATTTTCTTTTTTCTCCCTTTTTTCTGCTTTTCTCAATTCTTGAAACATCATTCTTGATTCCCAGCTTGATCTGTCAAAACCGCAGTAGGAAATGATGCCGTATTCACTTGGGGTGTGGTCGTTAAATTCTCGATCTATCTTCTGATTTATCGACTCACCGTCAAATTTGATGTTGTCGAAATTCATAATCGTCTCTCTTAACAGTAAGTAGTTAACTACTTATATTTTAGTTTAAAGAAAGCAGGAATTTGATTGCTGACAATCTGTTGATAGGTACTGCCTCCCAAAATGCCTTGATGACTTCTTCGGGTGTGCATTCGTTAGGGTCTCGATCTTTCGGCAAAGTAGCGACACGCACCGTTAATCCTAGCTTTGCGACCTCTAAAGCGGCTTTCACGGCGTCTTTTAAAGCCTCAACTTCTCCGTCCCACATGAATGTGCAGACTTTAAGCCCTTTATCGCGCAGTTTTTTGAGGTAATCAATCTGGCCTCCGCTACTCAACGAAATGTGTTTTCCGAATGAAGCGACTGGAAGAACTTTGTTAAGTGCAGTTTCTTTCTTGAAAGCCTGTCTGATTGCAATGCAGTCAAAAACTCCTTCGCCGATCACAATCTGATCGTGACCATCAAAGTTCCAACCGTTATAGAAAAGCGTCCCTGTCGCATTCAGTCCTGGCGGGAACAAATAACGTTTCGGACTTTCTCCCGTGTAGTCTCGACCTTGAAAGGTGACCGTCTTTCCGTCAATGTCAAAGATCGGAATAATGATTCTTCCTGAATAGTCTTGGTAACCGATATTGCCATCTGCTTTGCGGTATTGAAAGTAACCTGTTAGGCAGTCTCCGAGTTTGAAATATTCAATTGACTCAAAAGCGATGTTTCGGTCATAGAGATATTTGGCGCTTCTAAAACCACTGCCGTGCTTTCTTATAGCGTCTGCAATGTCAATCATCTCGGGCATAAAGAACCGAGTGTTTTCAAATACATTCTCTTGAGCGTGATTAACTTCTTTCTTAGGTCTCCAACCTGTTTCTTCAGAGACAGCTTTGATGTGATCAACAACCTGTCTCTTAGAAAGATTGCCTAAATAAGCACTGATGAATTTCCACTTATTGAACTTAGCTTGACAATCACCATGAAAGCAGTTGCCAAGACCCGTTTCGGCGTTCAAATAAACTTTCCAGTTTCCACCACCGCAGACAGGGCAAGTCTTAACGTTTAACTGAACGCCATGAGAACCTGTTGTTTTGCGATATTGAATCCCTTCTCTATCGAGCCAATACTCAATATCAAGAGATTCAATAGCGTCGGCTAAGTCACTGTTGTACATTTTGCATCGCCTCTTTTAGAAGCAAGAACGCTGAAGAAGAGCCTTTAAACATCTTCTTTTCGTCTGGATGACCGACTAATTCAGGATGATCTTTCAAATAATCTTTTTTTGCATCATCAAAAAACTCTCTGCACAATGCGGACAAATCTTTTATAGAAACATCAGAATGCTTAGAGAGAACCGAGTAAGCTCGGTTTAATGTAAAGTAGCGTGCAAAGTCTTTTTGAATTCTTCCGATCTCACGTTCTTGATCAGTAACTTCAGCGCTTCTTCTTGAAGAATAACCTTCGATACACTCAGAGAACTCTTTAGTTTTCCATTTGATAAACGGGAGGGTCTTGCAACCTTTCCAATCAATGTTATGAAGAACGTAACCTTCGAGAGACCCGTCAACTGACAGCTTGCTTTTCTTTGGCAATTTGTCAATGTCGATTTCATAAAGACGACTTATTGCTCGATTGCCGCAAAACGGATTCTTTTCTCCAATGATTGGTACAAAATACTGCTGAGTATCGAGATTGGTTGTACTTTCGTACCAACGAGCGTACCTGAAAAGGCCTTCAATTGTGCTGTCAATCCAGCGTTCTAATGTCGGATAAAGATAGCTAAGTCCGAAAAGTCTGATCTGAGGAGTTTTATCGCCGTACCAAATTCGGTGAAGAAGTTTACTGTTGATTAGCTCACCGTAGATGACGATCTCACGAAAATCTCTATTCCAGTCATACCGAAGAGTATCTCTAATGAAATCCAAAAACGGCTCGATCTTCTTCATCGCAACTTTAACATCAGCATTCTCAGAAAAATCTCCTCCGTTTCTTGAACGAACAACCCAGCTTTCGTGCCAATTAAGTTCGTCAATGACTTCTCGTTTATTGCAAATACAGACGTTACAGCCGTCCAATTTCTCAGTCACGTAAAAAAAATCACACTGAGAGTCTTCTAAAAGCTCTTTATCAATACGCTCATAGTTCTCAATTGATCTCCATTTATGAAACATAGTCGTCTCCTTATGACGGTTAATGTTCTTCGTCTTCGGGCATTCCAGTTGCAGATTCATCTTCAGGTGTTAGCGGCAACGGAGATGCAACTTCGGGTTCCCACCCAACAACGCCCGAAATAAACTGCATTTTTGGGATGTCTTGCTTAATTCTTAAAGTCATCCCTGATTCTTGGTTTCGACTTGCAACAAAATGTAAGCGGGCTTCGCCTTTTAAACGTTCATCTTTTGTTGTGTTAATCGAAATCACAATGTCGGCGGTTCTGATCTTGTTAAAGTCTTCCGCCACGTGCGTCATCTCAGCAACTTTTGCTTTTGCACCCTCTCGGTTCGTCTGAGTCGCAGTCAGAATCGCGCAGTTGTACTCAAAAGCCAAAGCTCTCAGATCAACGTAAATCTGTCTGAAGTTTTCAATTTGATTGGGCGACTTAACTTCGGGTGCCATCAAATCAGCGTAGTCAACACAAATCAGATCGTATTGAACGCCCTTGTTTCTCGCTGACTCAAGATAACGTCTTAAGTTCGAGACCTTCAAAGAACCCGAAGGGTACTCTTTTATGTGCAACAAGCCCATTCCTGTTGATGACAGAACCTTTTTCCCCTCTTCCTCAGCCCTCTCCCTTTCTTTTTTCGCTTCTTCTTTTATTCTTTGTGCGACAGACTCAATCTTGCGTTTAACTTCTTTTGATTGCTCGGCCAACTTACGTATTTCAGTATCACTAACGCAAGCATCCAAACGAGCAGAAACGATGTCAGTTGCAACCTCAAGCGTTACATACAACACGTTATACCCGCGAATACTTGCTCCTTTAGCGAAGTAAATGCAAGCCATTGACTTACCGCCCTTTGCGGGCGCCATAATCAATGAAAGCTCTTTTCTACCCCAGCCTTTTCTGTAAAGAACATCATCAAGTTGTTTACAGCCTGTTGTTATGCCTCTCGGAGGTGTAAAGCCGGCGTATTCGTTTTCTCTGATCGTTGTTCGTTTGTCGATTTCTGCGAAATAGTCATAGATTGAGGAATCGTCTTCTGCTCCTACTGAAAGAGAATCTCTCAAACCCTTCTCGATCTTTTCCCAATCACGCTTTTCAATGAGATCGACCGATTTCATAATGGCGCAGGTAACCGCACTGCTTCGAGCAAACTCGGAGAGTTTGTCAATAATCGGCTCAGAAGGGGGAAGAGGTGTCGAATTTGTATAGACCTCTTTTAGTATGGGAATAATCTCTGCTAAATCCGACTCTTTTAAGACTTTCGTTTTTTTGTAGTCGTTCAATACTTCTTTGAGCATTGAGCCGTCTAGGGGCGCTTTGTACTTACTGTAGAAATCCTTCGCAATCTTGCACAGCACTGCATTCGCATTTGAATCAAAATGCTGTGGGTACAACAGACTGTCTGCTCGACGCATGAAATTGATGTCGCGCAACGCCAGCACCACCAAAGCTCTCTGAAACTTTTCATCGAATTCGTACTTGATGGGTGTACCGTCTGCTGTTGTTGTAGGGATTACCTCTTCAGTCATTTATTCTTCTCATTTTTTGATGACAGACATTATATCTTAAGTAGTTACCTACTTATAATTTAAACAAAGGTTCGTTGTGCATTTTGTACTATCGTTAACCCGAATTCTTGCAATGCTTTTTCGATTCTCAGCGCATTGTGTTTGTACATCATCGTTCCAAGAAGCAGTTCTCTTTGAAAGTTAGATACGGTACGTTTGACCCGAGAAACAAGATAATTTTCATAAGCAATTTGATCGGCGGTTCCGACGAATCTTGCAGGAGAAAAGAACGGGTCTTTTGCATAGAATGTTTCGTCGCCCAGCCAAAAATCCCTTTTGATCGCATTCATCAGCTCTTTATCTTTTGCCAACTGTAAAAACTGAGCGGGTCTCGGGTAATACTTTCCTTCGAGTTTGTGCAGTTCTTTAAGACACCCTTCTAAAACCTCTAAAAACGCTCTGTATTCGCATCCGATCGAATCGGCACACCTTCTTAGCTGATTAACGCAAACCTTCTCCCTAGACGCTAAAAAGTTGGTTCTTGCACCCTTTCTGTAGCGACTTGAGGCTTTCCCTTCTGTAAACTCTAACCAACGAACCGCAAGCTCTCTGTACTGACCCCAAAAGTAGTAATCGGCTTGAATCGGATGGAGCCGACGGTAGTCAAACCACTTCGAGCGAAACAGTCCTGCTTCATTCGCCCTTTGAAGGGGCGTAAAAGAAGAGATCATCAAAATCTCACATTCTTCGAGGGACTTGTCCACTCCGAAGGTAGTCTGCAACCAAGTAGGAAGTAACGTTTGAATCATTGTTTTCGCTCCAGCTCTCACCCATTTATGTTTCTTTAAATTAAGTAATTTCTTATTTATATATATTATAAGGGTGAGAGCTTCGTTGAGAGTTTGAGAAAAAGAAACCCGCCAAGCTGAATGCTGGCGGGGTGATGAAGCAAGTTTCGGTTTACAGACTTAGATTTTTGATGTGGTTTTGAAAGAATCGACTAAACGGGCTTTCGCTGTCATTAAGCCGATCTTCGGCTGTTTTAACCTCTTTCTCTATCGTTTCTTTCGCTATTGCTTCGCACGTCCAGCCGCCCAACGGAGGGTCGTAAGGATTTGGCGAGATATTAGGGATATATGGAGTAGCTGGATATTCCTTACGTTCGTAGAAGCGTTTGTACTCTTTTAATGGTCGGTCGTCCTTCTTTGGCTGTTCATACGCTTCGACAATTTCCTGTACCAAACCTGAGCGAACAATGTCTTCTTTTTTGAACTCAATGATCTTAACGCTCGGAATGTAGCTCAGTCGTTCGATAGCGTCGGTTAAACCCGACTCACCTCTAATGTCCTGCTGAGACGTATCGCCATTGACTACAACCGTGCAGTTTTCGCCAATTCGAGTCAAAAACATCTTCATCTGTGTCGGAGAAGTGTTCTGAGCTTCATCCAAAATTACAAAGCAATTCCGAAACGTCATCCCGCGAAGATACGCCAGCGGGATAGCTTTGATTTTTCCCGCTTTAATCATGTACTCGGCTTTACCTTTACCAAGACGTTCATAGAGAACCTGCTTAAAGGGCTGAAGATAAGGCTCAAATTTTTCTTCTATTTCGCCTGGAAGAAAGCCTAAGCTCTCACCCGCTTCAACTGCGGGTCGTGTAAGAATAATCCCCTCTGTTCTGTCGTTTAACAATGCTTGAGCGGCCAAAGCTGTAGCCAGCCAAGTTTTCCCCGTGCCAGCAGAACCCGTTGCAAAAATCAGCTTGAAGTTTTTAATGGCGTTGATGTAACGCTTTTGAGTCTCGGTTTTACCTTCAATCGGTTTAACGTCGGGTCTGCCAAGGTCTTCTATCGACGGTTGTTCTTTTCTTCTTGTCATTATTAGTATTGAGGTTCGGTTGCAAAATCACGCTGATAAAACTTACCGCCAGCCATAGCAAAATCAGTGACGGGGATGTACTCAAAGTTTGTTGCTTTGGTCTGAGTGTCAATATGCACTAAGCCAAAACCTAATCCCCAGCGTTCTCCTTCACAATAGCTTGCGCTTCGTTTGTGTCCGCAACCAAGTTGATGCCACTCGAATGTGCCATAGGTCGGAGAAAATGAACTCCAAACTATGTGTTTATGGTGATGCCCGTGACATCCTGGCATTCCCATATTCCGAGCTTGAGGAAGATGATGTACTAAGAAACTGTCGTAATAAACCTTATAGTTATTCGCAATCTCTTTTTCTTCATCACGCTTGCTCCAAGCTCGTAAATCCGCTTTTGCAATGTAATTGACTTCGTACTTATCCAGTCCGAGAAGTTTCGGAATAGTAAAGCCGTGCAGGTCAGAAAGCACCGCTCTCAATGCAGGCGTTGCTTCTGCTAAGTGCTTAATTAAACGGCAATTACCTGTAAAATTCACGACTCCGTTACGTCTCGTAATCAAAGTACCGTCGATAGTCTGAACCGCCACAACGGTCTGTCTGTCGGCTTCTTCAATGTTGACTGTCGCTCTGGAAGTTGTTGTGTTTGTAAAAAGAACCAAGCACCAATTCTTTTTAAAGCCCTTGTGTTCCCAAACTTCTTTATAAACGCAAGGAATGCCGTTGCAGATGTAGGACAACTGAAGAGCTTCGGCAATCTTAGGGTCATTAACAATCAGGCGTCTTCCGTGTTTAGAGGGTCTTTCTTCAAGATGCTCTTCCGCAAGTTTTAACTGTCTCGGAGTGAGTTTGGACAGAATCAAGAAGTCAACCTTTCTTTTGCCAGTGACCATAGCAATGATGGCTTCGTCAGAAACCAACTCATTAAAGGACAAATTCAGAGAATTTGTTTTACGGTTCTGAAGAACATTCTTTGAAATGAAGTTCTTAACTGGCTGAAGTTTGCCGTCAATATAGATGTTATGAGATTTTGAAATCAACTCATTGGCCAGCGTTCCTGTGACGTGAACACACTGCACAAGTTTCATTCCCGCTAAGGCCTTCGGATGATCAAAGTGAAGCTGATCTTTTTCTTCAGAATGAACGAAACTTGCCACCTTCATGTCATAGCGAAGATCGGGAGCTTTGACCCAGCCATGATCTGTCAGAACTTCGGTATCAAGAGAGACGCACTCGTGATTTCCTTCGATTAAGTCGATCTGAGAATTTGGAGTGACTTTGCGCATCGGCTCAAGAATGTTCTTATGCACAAATTCAATTCTGTTGACTACATTCCATTCTCTTGGATCAACGGAGTACTTACCGAATTCAGGAAGATCAAAGAGGTCTCCCGCAAGACAGATAACATCAGGCTGTGCTCTTTGAGCGACATCTAAAAATGTTCTTAAGAAAAACTTGTCGCACTCAATATCGTGAAAATCAGAACCCACGAGAATCGTTTTAAAGCGATTGTTATTGGGCTTGAGGTACTTCCCTTCGTAACCCTTTCTTTCGTCGTTAAAAACGCTGTAAGAGTCTCTTGAAGCGTGTCTAGCAATGTCTTTTTCTAACTGCTGTTGGGCACGTGTCAGAGTCAGTCTTGCTTGGCGCTTGAATTCATCGAAGGTGCCGAAGTAACGGTTCCAAGTAGAGTCCGATGTGTAGGTTTCGTTTCGATAGAAAGTGCGAGTAATGAACTTGCCGTAGTTTTTTTCTTGGAGTTTTTGAAGTTCTGCGATGCAGTCTTCTTTTGTGTAGTTCTCTCTGAAGATTGTTTCTTCTTCAGTTAAAGGAACTTTGCCTCGTCTGATAAGCTCAATTCCTTCTTCACGGGCTTTTCTGGCTCTTTTTCTAACTGTTCGTTCGTTAATGCCGAAGTGATAGGCGACATCAACATTTGTGGGAAAATTTTTAAGGTCGTTGTAAACCTTCGCAAATTCTTGAAGTTTCTCGTTCATGTTTTTCTAATTCTTCAAGCCAAAATTTTGCAAGTTCTTCTCTTGTTTTGTAATAGAAGCAGTCGATTTCATGTGTATTAGAGGTATAGCAACCGCCACCGCAAGATGGGTAAGTCTTGCAGTTTCGGCAGTCTGTTGTGCTTGAAAATCGACTTAAGTTGAAACTAATTGGCTTTGGTGGGATGAAGTCGGGGTTGAAGATATTGCCCGTTATGTTTTCGGGGCTATTGTTATGATGACAGTTGTAGGTATTGCCAAAGAGGTCAATTGAAAGAATGTGACTATTGACGCAAGGATTGGGCTTAATCCCCTTGTACTTTAGGTCTTTACGATAACGGTAAAGAAACTGAGCGATGACTGCCTGACAAAATGGGTCTTTCTTGATGTTTGCCAATTCATAGATAAGAACCATTGATGCAAAGTAATCGCAAAGGTCTTCTCCCGTCATCCAATAGTCAGAGTGACAGCCGTCGTTGGCTTTAATCATGTCAAAACCAATAGGCGGTCTCTTGCCCATTAAGTCACAAATTCTTTCGTAGTCGTCCCTTAGTGCAAGCGGACTGACTCTTTTGTGATGAATCAGTGCCTCAATGGAGAAGTGATTGAGTTTGCCAATCAATCTCCATTTATCGTCGGTAATTCTTCCGTCATGGAAAGAAACGACGGTAAAAATGTCTGGATAGTTATTGCAAAAGTCAATGTATTCTTTGGTTATCAGAGTTCCGTTTGTCGTAATACGATGTCTTTTCGCGCCAACAAAGGGGGCAATGAGCTTATAGACCTCTTTAATTCTCTTCCAATACAGCATGGGTTCTCCGCCCCAATAATGTACGGAAGAGAACTTCTTTCCAGTTCGATCTAAGTAATCCCAAAACTTCAGAATGAAGTCATTCAGGTCAGCTTTTTTGTTGACTTTCGGCGTGCCGTCTTGTTGCAGACAATAACCGCACTTGAGATTACAAGCCGAACCAAAAAGAATGTTTAAGGGTTGGAAAGAACTTTGATCTGACATTCGGCCTTATCCGTGTACCACTTTGTGTTGAGCTTAATGCGCATGATGTCGCCGTCCTCAAGGTCTAAAGCACGAACCTTGAAAGAACCTTTACCGTCACGAATCTTGACTCTCTTATGAGGTGCGTAGCCATCAACCGCTTCGACAACCAGTCCATCCCAATTAACACCAGTAATCTTGTTGTCTGTGTTGCCTTGATAGAACTGGACGTGAATTGTGACTAACTCATTCGGTTTGCAGTGATCAGGCGCAGTCATTCTCGGCAAGATGTTGAGGTAGCGAGAAGCTCCGACTTTATCGTTGACAAAGCCAGCGGGAGTAGTTTCTTTGTCAATTCTCAGCTTAGTGATGATTTTGCCGTTCGGTTTTGTGGCAAAGCTCATGGCGCATTCATCGACATTATCTTTCTTGTCTCGACAAAAGACCTGTCCGAGAGTTGTTCTGCCCATGAATTGAGCTTGGTAAGCTGTTCTGAGCCGAGAAATATAAGACTCTTTCTGAGTGTCCACAACAGTTAAAACACCTTCATCTTTTTTAACGACAAAAGCGAGATTGCCCATCGGCAGCCAAGATTTGCGAAGCAAGTGAGTGTTCTTATCAAACACTTCTTCCAGCAGAATGAAATAACGCACACCATCAATCTCGAAAGTGAAATTCACTTCTTGCAGATTTTGTTGGGCTTTGTTGCTTGCTAACTGCAAAGTAGAGTGAAGAAGATTGATGTTATGAGCGGGTTTCTTTACTAAAACTTTCTGCATCTCTTCAGGGAGCTTGGTAATTGGTTCCAAAACTCTCATAGCAAGACGCGTTTTGTCTGCCGCATAGTTTGTGACATCGAAGGGAAAAATCTTTGAAATTATGTGTCTTCTAGGTCTTTCTTGCATCTTTATTCTGAACAGTTGTCGTCATTGCAGTCGCAATCGCAATTGCACTGGCATTTGCAGTTGTAGCGGTAGTCTTCTTTAACGACGGAGTGAGAATGGGCAACTTTTACCAGCGCTTTAAGAATGGTATTGATGCTGTAGTTACCGTTTCCGCCAAGCTCTGGAACCGTATTTATGTAAATTCTCGTTCTTGTGCTTGCGTAATCTCCGCTACCGCCAGCGTTTCTGTAGTAATCGTAGGTATCGCTACTGACTCCGCCTAAGAGGTGATCTTTCGTGGTCGTCTGCCTCGGAGTGACAAACACGTTGTAATTAAACCCATCCACGTTTTGAATTGTGGCGCTTTGAGAGTTTGTAGAGTTCGCGTTAATGACGTTGACTTTTCCGTCACCAGCAATCTTCACAAATTCCTTTGCGGCAAATCCGCCGATCATTTCTGCGTTCAAACCTTTGTTTAAAACGCCGTTATTGAGCGGAATTTGATTGGCTCCGTTACCAGCGTGATAGCCGTCAAGCTGATCGGCGTTCAAGGACGTATTCACCGTGCCGTTGCTAACAGGGACTTGATTCGCGCCGTTACCTGCATGGTAACCATCGACCATATCCGCATTGAGATCAGTGTTGACTGTACCGTTGCTGATGGGAACCCGACCTGATTCATTACCGGACTTATGGCCTCCAACCTTCTCGGCGTTCATACCCTCAATAACTGCACCGGTCGGAGAACCTGCGAAAACTCTGTTCCATGCAGACCAGTCACCGCCAGCTTGATGACGAATCATCATCAAACCGCTTGTAAAGCCGAAAGCAATCTGAGTTGCAAAGCCGTCGGAGTTACCATGTCTGAATTGAATAACGCGCCATTGAGTATCACCTTCAGGCGCATTGAGCATATTGGTTCCTTCGTAGAAACCAGTCGGCATTTTGTTCCAGAGATTTAAGTCTTTGGCCGTGTAGTCGATTGCATTGCCCTCTCCGCCCTCGATGTGTCGGAATTCGCCATTAAGATCGGCGATCAGAACCCAGTCAGTCTTTGGGTTGTTGACATCAATCAACTGATAGAGCTTTTTCTCGTCGGTGCGATAACAAAGCATTCCCTCAACGATGTTTGCTGAAGGAAAAGACGTACCTGCGCTACAAGAAAGAGCCGTCTTGTCGTTGTTCAGAATCGGCTGAAGAGAATCCCGAATCTTTTGTGTGCTCGGTATCTCTGTATATCGTTGTACCATTGTTATCCTTATTGTCGGTAAACGGACGGGGCGCAAAACGCCCCTTCTTGATTATTTAGATTCTTTTTCGTCTAAGTGACATTTAGATTCTTTGAAGTATTCACGATCTTCAAATTCGCCCTGCTTCCCTTCGTTCCATTGAGAGACACTGCGGTAGTACCCCATGACTCTCGAATAGATTTCACAAGGTTGACGCTCCTCGTCCTTCAATTCAATTTCTTCTTTTTGGTTTTTCATTTAGTTTTCTCCTTGTATTTGTTGTTAATTACCAATCCCAACCTTCTGACATTTTGCTTTCTCGTGTTTCTTTTTAGCGACCAATTCGTCATCACAAAGCGGACAGAACTTATGCTCGCCAGCGATATAACCGTGTTTCGGACAGATAGAGAACGTCGGAGTGATCGTGATGTAAGGCAACTGATAATGAGAGAAAGTCTTTCTCACAATATCTCTAGCCGCTTTCCAAGAGCTGATTCTTTCGCCTGTAAAGAGGTGAAGAACTGTTCCGCCAAGATAGAGTCTCTGAAGATCAGTCTGATGATCTAACGCTTCAAATGGGTCATCGGTAAAGCCAGCGGGTAACTGAGTAGAGTTCGTGTAATAACGATGACCGTCTTGACCTGCCTGAATAATGTCAGGAAAGCGCTTTCTGTCTTCGCGAGCAAAACGTGTTGCAGTTCCCTCAGCAGGAGTCGCTTCACTGTTGTAAAGATTGCCCGTTTCAGCTTGATAATTTTGAATGCGTTTATTCAAGTGCTCAAGCAGTTCGACAGCCAGCTCGTGACCTCTTTCGTCGGTAATATCGTATCGGTCGTCAGAGAAGTTTCTAATCATCTCATTTGCGCCATTTACGCCGATAGTTGAGAAGAAGTTCTTGAAACTGCCGAGATAGCGCTTAGTGAAGGGATAAAGCCCTTCGCCCATTAACTTGGTAATTAGTTTGCGCTTAATTTCCAAACTCGTCTTCGCAAGATCACAAAGGTAATCAAAGCGCTCCAACAATCCTTCCCAATTACCTTTAAAGAGATAACCGAGTCTTGCAAGGTTAATCGTTACGACGCCAATAGAACCAGTTTGTTCAGCGGAACCGAAAAGGCCGTTGCCGCGATGAATAAGTTCGGTTAAATCAAGACGAAGCCTACAGCACATTGAACGAATCATGTGTGGATCGAGGTCTGAGTTCATAAAGTTCTGGAAATACGGAGTTCCATATTTCGCAGTCATTTCGAACATCAGTCTGGAGTTCTCAGAGTCCCAATCAAAATCGTCTGTGATGTTGTATGTCGGAATCGGGAACGTGAAGATTCTTCCTTGAGCGTCACCTTCGATCATCACTTCAATATAGGCACGGTTAATCATGTCCATTTCTTTTTGAAGATCACCGTAGGTAAAATCGACTTCTTTCCCGCCAATCAAGGGATGTTGATTTCGCAAGTCGTCTGGACAATGAATGTCAAACGTTAAGTTGGTAAACGGAGTTTGAGTTTGACCAGATAAAAAGACATGGCCTTCTTCATCTTTGAAGATGACATTTCCTTCCGTAACAGAGGGACACCAGACGTCACCTTGGTAATGACGGCAAGAAATTTTGTTAATTTGAATATTTATCGGCGGATGGGGTTTTGCTCCTGTAAGGGCTTCATTAACAGAAGTCCAATCCTCCCAAGTTTCTTCTCCGCTTGCTCCAATTGAATACGGAACCCAAACTTCTTTTTCTTCTTCGGCTATTTTTTGAGCCGTTTTGACAATGTAGGGGGCTGGATTGATTGTTTGACCCGAATGGTCATTCTTAACATAGACTCGGTGTTCCGCTGTAACAGTTTGTCTATAGTTAAAAGCGTCATTAGACAGTTCGTAAATCAAGCCATCATAAGGTTTTTTAATGACGACCTTAATTGCTGACTGGCAAAGATATCCCTGTTGATTTATAGACCAAACTTTATCTTTAGTAGTGAGTTCGTCGAAACCTTTCCATTTGTTTTCTGTAGTCAGCACTTTGGTGCTTGGCAAGACGCAACCCCATCTGCTTGGCACATTCAGGTTATAGATAAATTCCTGAACATTTTGCTTGACTTCATCATAAGAAAGGTTATCAATACGGACAAACGGAGCTAAATACGTGTCGAAGGAGCTGAAAGCCTGAGCGCCAGCCCACTCATTTTGAAGTGTGCCTAAAAAATTAACAGCTTGGGATAATGCCGAAGATAAATGTTTCGGAGGGTTGCTTGAGACTTTGTTTGGAACACCGTTAAAACCTTCGTTCAGAAGTGCTCTGAGAGAGTGGCCGCAACAGTATCCTGACAACATATCCAAGTCGTGAATATGAAAGTCTCCGTTTCTATGTGCTAATCCAATCTCTTTCGGGTAAACGCTGTTCAGCCAATAGTTAGCTGTAACTTTGCCCGAGACGTTAAGAATCATTCCGCCAAGAGAATAGCCTTGGTTTGCGTTTGCCCTTACACGCCAGTCATCTTGATTGATGTACTCGTTAACGGAACTTTCTACATCGACCGCAACCTTTTGACGCTCACGAGCTTTTGTATGCTCGTTGCGGTAAATCGCATAAGCCTTATAAGTTTTTTCAAAAGCTGTATCGAATAAGACGTTTTCAACAATATCCTGCACGTCTTCAACAGAAACGGCTCTGCCCTTTTTCGCATTGACACGAGGAAGAACCATAGATCGAACAAGCTCTTTTGATACCTGAGTATCAAATTCACCTGTTGCAGACCCTGCTTTTGATATTGCTATGACAATTTTCTCGGGATTAAACGGCTCAATACTGCCGTCTCTTTTGATAATTGAGGTGATCATTGAATAGGTGTGATTGTTTTAATGTCTGCTTGGAAGAGTAAAAACCAAACGGCTTTGAACAAAGCCATGTGGTAAACGTAATCGTTATGACAGAAAGCGCAGAGGTTTAAAGGGCATCCGCCCTTGCAGAACTGAACAACTGGACAAGACTGACAGTCTTTTTTGTTGAATTTTTTAGTCCAATGAATAAAATTCACCGACTTGATATTGTCGTAGTCGCTCAAGTTTCCGATCTTCTGAGAGATATGCGTGAAGTTCTGACAGGAGATAACGTTTCCCTTGAGATCAACGACCAAAACATCAGAGTTGGGCGCTTCGCACTTTGCTCGAATAGCAGATAGCGGTCTTCTTTGAGCTAAAGCGTTAAGAACGTTCTGAGCTTCTTTAACAAGATTTCCGAAGTCTTCTTGATTATGGACAAGAACATACTTCACGTCGTTTTCAAACGTGTCAATGTCTTCTTGTCTGAAGAGGTCTTCTTCTCGGCTTGGTTGAACAATGCCCTCAAAGCCGAAAGACGCTTTGGCTGAAAAATGCCGTTGAAAAAATTCGGGAATGTTGGATATATCGCAGTTAGCACGAGTAATCACAACATTGAAACCGAATTTCAGACCTGCTTTGTGCAGTTGTTCCTTGGCATACAACCAAATAAGTTTTGTTTCTGTCTTGTAAAGCGGGTCAAGATCATCCCGAAGAGCATATCCCTGAGCGTCGTGAGAGATAATGAAAGAAACTTTATTCTCAACGAGCCAGTCAACGATCTCTTTGGTCAGCAAAGTGCCGTTAGAGATCATGTGAAACTCTTGCATCGGATAAAGTTTTCTCAGCTCAGGAACGAGCTTTCTTAATGTCTTGATATAGACAAGAGGCTCACCGCCCCAAAACTCAATGCGTCCGTTGGGTTTAATTGAAAGTTCTTCTCGACGGAGAGAAGCAATGAACGATTCAACATCGCCCAAAGAATCGTCCTTAGATAGACTCCTAGACTCAGCTTGGGAGCAATAAGAACAATTAAGGTTGCATTTCAAACCCAACTGGACTTTGAGCTTTGATAAGACTCTTGTCTTTGAAACTGGAAAGCCTGTAAATGGCTTAAACTGCTTTTGCGGTATGTCCAAGGGTTCCGCTATATCAATCAGACGGTTCTCGGCGTCAAAAATTTCGTTTGTTTCGTTGTTGTAGTAATGGACGACATCTTCTTTATCGAGAACCGATTGGCTGATTATTTTGAAAAGCATCTTTATTTATAAGTAAGTAACTACTTAATATTATAAACAATAAACTCCATAGGTCAATGAATTTTGTTGAATTATGAGTATCGTTACTTACTTAATTTTGTCGGCTCGTTTTTGAAGTTCAAATGCTTCATAAGCCTGTCCTGCAAGTTCAGATAATCCGACTGCCACTTCTCGACATTCACGAAGGTCTCTAAGGCAGGTTTCTCGATCTTTATTTGATTGCAGTCTGGACAAGGCGGACAGTTGGTTACGCATCCTGTCATTAGCGGAAGTAATGTCAGCGACATCACGCCGAGCTTGAGCCAATTCTTTGTTGAGCGCTTCATATCGTTCTTTTTCTTTTGTGAAGTCTTCATAAAACTTTTTAGCGTTGGTTTGCGCCTGAATCTGAAGTTCGGTTGCGTGTTCTTTTTGAAGATCAGCTATTTGAGCCTGATAGTAGGAACACGTCGTAAACCAAGTAACTAAACTAACGAGAATTGCCGATACCCACTGCATTTGTAATCTTCTCTTTGTTTTCGTGAATCAGCTTGCCGTTTTGATCGATTTTTTGATGATTGGTTTCAATCAAGTTTTTATTGACTTCAACCTTTTGAGCAAGCTCTTTAAGTTCGTTTTTGATTAAGTTTTGATAAGAGTTTCTTTGATTTTCAAGCGAACTTTTATGCTCCTCGGCAATTTGAAGCATCATGCGGGTGTTCTCGTGAGAAATCTTTTCTAGGTCAACTTCGCATTTTGAAACTTCAAGAGCAACCGAGTACCAGCCAAGCAGATAACCGAACCCAACAAAAATAAAAATCTGAATGATTTTTAACGTTCGGTCTGCAACATCTTTTCTGAAATCATCAGACTGATACCACTCAATAAGACGTTCAATAAATCTAGGGCTATTCATATTAGTCCTCCTTTAGAAACAGTTCTCTTTCCGCACTTCTCCGTCTGATAAGGCCATTTGAGACCTTACCGCCCGCTTTTCTCCAGTTCATAAAAGCGTCGGCTGAGTTTTGATATTCATGTTTGTTTAAAAAAGCTACCGTGTCAGAATTTCGTGCGTTAGTCACTCCGATATTGAAAGCTAATGAAAGCAAAGCGATAAACTGATTTTTGGTTACTGGAACTTTGATTGCGGGCGCTAAACCGCGAGCATGAGAATGAAGATCAAGGTGGAAAAGACGTGTGGCTTCTTCATTAGTAATAACATCGCCCTTCTTCACGTCTTTTGTATGGCCTACTCCGATTGTGAAGACGCCAGCGGAACATTTATAGGCTTCGAGCTTTCTGCCTTCAAACTCTTCAATAAAGTCTGCGGCCAGCTCTGGAGACCAAGCTGAAAAAGGTTTAATTATCATCTTTTGTAGTTGTTTTATTAAAGTGTTGAAAGACGACGCCAAGAGACTCAGTGCCAAAGTAGGAAGCAACACCGGCCAAGCCGAGTGCTACAAGATCGTCAATGTTGAGTCCTTTGCAGATGAAATAAATAACAATGCAAGCGAAAGCTGAAGAGAAGGCTTTTGCAAGCAGTTCTAGCAGAGTAAATTTTCTTCGAGTACGAGGGTTGCGCTGAAGCTCTTTTCTGTAGTCCTCGATGTAGCGAATAATTCCGCCCGCAAAACCGAGACCAGTCAGAAAGGCCCAAAACGCAAGTCCCCAGTTTTCAGGGTCTTTATCGGGCATTTTTAGTCCTTGTAATTGTTGTTATTGCCCAGTTCTCTGAGGGAATTGTTATTGATAATCTTTGGGTAAATGAGCCTTTTTCTTTTCGCTCAGAAAGGCTTCCATGCAATGATTGGGTTGCCAGAAGAAGATGTGATCGATTATCCAACGCGGCCACTTTCTTGTACCGTCAACGGAGTGACGATAAGCGCGGGCGGACAGCGTTTCGTCAGCCATACCGCCGAGTAAAGTGTTAATCAATTGATCGAATGCAATAAGCACTTGGAATGTGTCGGGATGTCTCATTATTTTTATACCCTAACAATGGAATTAAAAGCGCTAATACCGTGAATATCCAGCCGTTGCCGTAAGGTTGGGCAAAAGCAAAACCGATTGGGCAAACAATCATTGCTGTACCCGTTGCAATTTGAAGTCGTTTCGCGCTAAAGTGATTAGTTAAAGAAAGAATTGTCGGTACACTTGCAACGGTTCTTAGTGTCCCATAGAGCAAGAACAGATCAACGATAGTCAGGTTATCTAACCAACAAAATAAAACCGTCAGAAGAGCGCAAAAGCCGATTATCGTGACATTTTCTTTGCCCTTTTTCGCCAACGCTCCGATTGCGCAAAGATTGGAATCAACAGTTGCGATTAGGGCTGACAGAACCGCAACCGCTAGAAGCATCATCGGGAAGAAAGAATTTGCGAAGTTTTGTAGTTGCCAATTTTCAGTTGTCGGGGCGCTAAAACCGATAATTGAGAAAAGTAACGGGATGGTTGCGAAAAACAACCCTGCAAAACAGAACGTTTTAAACCTGTTCCCTTTTTCGATGCTATTGGCTCTTTGCCAAAAAGTTGTGTCCGCATAAGGAGCAGATAGAAGACCAATCGCTGTCGGAAGCCCAAAACTTAGAAACAGAGAGAAGGCATCAAACGGAACATGTCCTCCGAAGTGCATAACTGAATTATTGTCTGCGCAAAGAATCAAGACTAAACCGCAGAGAAAGATAACTTCATACTTAAAAGCGTCTGTTTTAATGCAGGCTTTTAAGCCCTTTCCCCAAATAATCAAAAGAGATAATCCGAGAATGGCGAATGCACTGACAAGTCTAGGTACTCCGAACCACTGAGAAAGCAGAGCGTGAATGCCAAGAATTTGTACAAACGTTGAACCGATAAGAAGAGCGCTTGTGATTGTTAGATGTTCTGCTTCTTGAACTTTTCCAACCTTCTTAACTGTTTCTACTGCTGTTGAAAAATCAATGTCGAATTTGTCACAAACAAAGCCAAAGATCAGTAAAGTCAGAACGTTCGGGATTAGGAACATTAAAAATCCCGAAAGTCCGTATTGATAAGCGATCTGACTTGAGACAAATAACGCTGGCGCCCAAATCCAAGTAGAAGCAATAGACTTGGCATAAGAGGCCGAGTTTAAGCCCCTCGCAACTAAATATTTATTTGTACTCATCCTTTAAATAAAGGTCTCTTACTTTGTTATAAAGATGGAAGTAATTGACACCGTGAGTTTCTCTCATACCTTTGAATTTGAACTGACGGTAACCTTCTGTATCGTGAATTCCGACCCTTGTATCAATATCTTCGGTTAAAGCCCAAGAGTTCTTTTTCCCTTTGTTATTTAGATAATTAGCGTCGTTTAGGTATTCATAGATGTACTTCTTTAACGGACGCTTGTAGAACTTGTTGACTTGATTAACGTTCACTTCTCTCAATCGGGAAAAGCGTCTTAATGAATAGCGCTGAAAATCAAGGTGAGCGAAAAACGGAACAAACTTATCTCTCATTGCTTGCGTTTCGCAAGCAAGCTGAGATTCATCAATGACGTAAGTCCATTTGCAACCGAAGTTATAAAGCCACGCAAACTCGCAAAACTGTTCGAGCTTTAAGCCAAGTACGCTTGCGTATTCTTGATAAACGCCCTCGATAACATCGAAACTTTTATCTGTTAGATGAATGTTTCTCTCCGTCATCGCTATTTTCAAAGCGTCAATCCACGGTTCGTTGTAAAGAGAAACGTTTCTTAAATGAATGTCTGAACCAAAAAGCTGATCAGCGCACCAGCCCGTAACGATCTTCCCTTCGAACCTTGAATATTGTTTGCGAACTTGATTATCTTCAATCAGATTAACTTTGTGATTCAGCATCCATCTATAAAAGAACGGATATTCTTCTTTAGAACTTTCTGCATGGATAACAGTTAAATCTTGAGGCTCTAATCCATTTCTAAGAAGTGCAACAATTACGCAAGTTGAATCAACGCCGCCAGACCAAGACACCGCAATAGGCTGATTAAAAGCCAGTATTCTTTGTGCTTGAGCGTCAATGACATCGTTAATTTTTATTTCTCTTGGAAGCTCTTTTGCTTCAAGCAGAGCTTTGGCATCAGCGTCAAGTTCATTGCAAATTCTTAATGGACTGAACTTGTTTAAAAAACAAAATCGGTCTCTGCACCACCAGCCCGCAAAGAGTCTGTTCATTACGGACAGTGGGTCAGAATAGTCATTTACAAAGATTCTTCTTGCTGAGAATAATTCTCTAGTCATATACGATTACCAGCTCAGGAAGTTCGGCGATTAACTCTTCTTTAGTCGGCATTGTTCTATTACCCGCCAATACGTCATCCAATACGACATAGCAGATTGTCCAAACTTGAGAACGCCACGCTTTGAACGCTTCAGCCTCTTTTGCGAATTTGACGTTTGTATCGTTTTCGTAAGTAATCGCCGTGAAGATAGAGTCGTAATTTAGCTCTTGAGCTTTTGAGTCCATGAAATTCTGTACTGCTTCAACAAAACCCTTGACAATTTGTTCTTGAGTTTGAGGAGCGAGTTCAACTTCAACGGGCTTGTCGTCGTAGCCGAAAACTTGTTCCAGATTTACACTTTTAACAGTGAACGGGACGTTCATCGCTTTCAGTTGAGCTTCGATGTTTTTCTGCGCCGAAAGAGAATCTTCGTCAACGATGATGCCTTGAATAATAACGTTGTATTTGTATGCCATTTTTGTTTTAGTTTGAGGTTGTGTCCGTGACTTCTTCGATTTCTAAATCTTCTGTCTTCTCGACAGTTTCCGAAGTTTCGGGAGTGACAACTTGTGTCGGTTGGACAGGCGTCATTACATAGCCGTCAGTTACCTCTCTTCCTTCGTCGTCCCACTTTCTGACAGTGCCGTTGTAGTCACACCAAAGGTCAGTGGAAATTGCTTTTACCGTCAGACCTTCGATTGTGTCTAAGGCTTTAAAGATTTTCCCCTGCATGGAGAATTTGTCATCGGTATCGAAGTTACCGAGAATTTGAATTGTGTATCTATTTTTCATTACGAACCTAAGCCAAATGAATTTTGAACCCAAGGTGTTGAACCAATGGAGTTGTAAAACCTTTGATAAACGCGGATGCATTCGCCATAAGAATTGCCCCCTCTACCGTCATTTGAATAAAGTCCAAAGGCCACATTCATCGCTCTGCTTGCTCCGCTAGCATTGTTTTTAACTGTTTGCCAAGGTGACTCAGTATTGGGCGTCAAATACAGATGCGGGGCATAATCCAAGCAAGGAGAAGGTGCGATATTTGCGGTTGAATCTGCTTGAACCGCCAATCTATATTCATGCTCGTAACCATTTTCTGTGTGGTAATGACAAATACAGACTTGCCAAGTAGGCGCAACGTTTCCAAATCCGCTACAAGAACCCGTTACGTATAAATAACCACGCATATAACGTTGCTTGTGGCTGTAAGAGTCTTCTCCGCTACCATGACTACAGGATGTTTTACCTGAGTTGTACAAATTGTTAAGCGTTGCGTTATAAGCAGTAAAAACAGGAGTTGACCCAGCGCCTCTCAAATAACCTATATCGGTACCTGCTGAATTTTGAAAACCTACTGCATAGTTAAGTTTGCTGGAAGCCGAGAAACGGTTACCGAGGTCTTGACCGTTGGAACATTGAAAACCCAACGCTCCGCCGTTTGAATTGTTAATAAGGAATAAACTATCTAAATCCGTCCCTGCGGAATTCATAAATCCGCAAGTCATTTAGATGCCTCCTTATATATTACCCCCCCCCCAGCGTAGATATTTGTCATTTTTCCGCTCATCATTTAAAAGAATTTTTTTCATACTCTTGTGATTTATTGCTAAGTTATTGTGTACGTAAGGGTGCTATTAAGAATGACAGTGTTATCTGTATATCCGCCAATAATTCCAGGACTTCTTCTTGTCTCTCTTGAACCTTCGGTTAATGTGGCGGTAATATTAGATAATTCATCTAGCGCCGTAGAACCCTGAGCTGAAGCGTCATATTTAGTAGTGCATAATTTGCCCGACAGAACAAGACCCTTTCTATGCGTGCCAAAACTTGTTGTTGGAATTGTCATCGAAGACCACTTTCCTTCAACATACAATGGGTCTTGAAGCGGAAGCGCCGAAGAATATCGAGATTCGTCAAAATAACAGAATCCAATAAAATTTGGATTAAATGTATCGTATAGCATGATGCAGGGAATGGTTATTGTTTTAGTAAGACTCGATTGATTTCCTCTCAAATAACCTATGTCAGTCCCTGCGGAATTTTGAAAACCGACCGCATATCCCAATGTATTTAAATTGCTATAGCGGTTTCCTAAATCTTGTCCGTTGCTACATTGAAAACCGAGCGCTCCTGCATTACTGTTTTTGACTGCGAAGATTGAATCTAAGTCGGTTCCCGCGCTATTTATAAAACCGCAAGTCATCTCTTCTCCAGCTCTTCTATTCTTTTAGTTAATGCATTTACCTGTCCAACTAAAACCGCAACCACTGCGTTGTAATCCAACGACTTGTATCCATCTTTATTTTCTGAGACAGCTTCAGGGATGATCTTTTCTACTTCTTGAGCCAAAAGACCAACGTGATATTCGTTATCGGTTTTAAGTCTATAGCGGTATGGGGAAACGGATGAAATGTCATAAGAGACCTTTTTCTTTTCTTCTTTGAGACGTGAGTCAGAAGTTGCTTTATGACCAGCCGCATACATCCAACCAGTACACGTCAAAGCTCCATTGATTGTTTGACCGCCAGCCGAATCAATAATTTGTCGCCAAGAAGCCCAATCAAAAGCTCTAAGGTAATACCCGCAAGTTTTTCCTGCCCGACAGAAATGATAATTAGGAGCGACGGGGTCGTCCAAAATTTGAACCCAAGCATCGCCCTTGATTTGTAAATTGGCATTAAAAACGGTCAGTCCCGTCATTGTTCCGCCAGCTAACGGCAGATATGCATGAGTATGATCTGAAGCAGAGGCTCCAACATCCGATGGTGTTAATGTGATATTCCCCGTATCGTCTCTTTGAATGTTGTTTACAGAGATCGGAATGTCAATATTTCCTGTTGAATCAGGCTGTTGATTATTAACAGTTTTTACCTTTCCCGCTTCTTCAATAAATGTGCTTAAATCAGTATCGCCAATTTTGAAAGCGGGCGCTTTTATAAAATTATTTTCGCCCGTAATCACAATCGAGCCGTTAATGCTCCCACCTTCAGAACCTATTGTTACTTTATTCAGTACGTTCTTAATAGCGGTTTTAATTTCTGTTTTTGTTTTCTTTGGCATTTCTAATTCTTATTATTTTGTGGCAATTTAAAACTGCCTATACTTTGCCTAAACCCATTTATTGAAAATGCTTGTACAATAACTTTCGTCTGATGATTTAACTCTTAATCTAAAGACGAAAATTTTGAAAAAGTTTATTGCCCCGATTGTTAATATCGTGAACTCTCGTAGTTCGTTTGTTTCGAAACTCGATATTGCAGTCGGGGCAATTCTTTTATAATTCTGCCCCGAAGTTTGAAAAGTCCGTCTTCAACTTATTTGAACTTCATCAGAGAAGGGAATTAAAACCCTTCTCTTTTTAGTTTGTGGCTTTATTCCAAGCTACCGTATCATTCCCAGTTGCCCAGCCATTACCATTCGCGCCTCTTGAATAAATAATCCCGCTGGCGGCCACAATGAAAAGCTGTTGAATTTCAGTATGCGGGCCTGTTAAATGCACTAACCAACCATATTGTCCTGGCTGATTCTTTAATTTTCCCGTTTGCGAATACCAATAAAGACCTTTGGATTGGGTTCTCCAAAACTCAGGAGTGTCAGTTGAAGCAGTAGTTGGGTTAGTAGTTCTGTTTGGAAGAGTATCGGCTCTATAACCAATTTCAGCGTTGTGATAACGGGCTGTCCCGTTTAAATTAGTATCGCCTTGTACAGTTAAATTGCCTGTGATACTTCCGCCAGCAATATCTAACTTCTTTGCTAACTCTTGAATGAATTGGGCGTTTTGTTCTTCAAGAGAGGTTTTAATTACATCAATACAATCTTTTAATGTCTTTTGTTCCGTCATTCAATTCTTTCCCATATCGCATAAACTGCGAATGGAGGAAGATTGTTATGAGCTTGAGAGTTACCTGTTGAAGCAGTTTGCAGGTCTTTGTTTGGGTCACCAGCACCACCGCCACCAGTGGTTGAACCTCCTAAACCTTTCCAAGACAGACCATATCCGATGGTACCGACATTTAAGTCAACCTGCCAACCACCTTCATGTTCGTAAGACCAATAAATACCTCTGTGGTTGTGTCTCGGCATTTCCTGCACTGTAAGGGTATGACTCTCTTCACCGCCAGTCTGACCGATGGGACGATTCTCAGAAGCTCCGTAAATAAATCTTCCTTCAATTCGCTTCCATTTAGAATACCCCCCCCCCGAATAGGATTACATCAGGGTTGCGGTCATCACTAGTGAAGAAAAGCGAGCCAACGGGATGTACCGCAAGCAAAACTTCTCTGATTAGTTCTTTTAAATCTTTTTGTTCTGACATTTAAGCTATTCGTTTCCAGAGATTGGTAAGGTAGTAAGGAGGCATATTGTTGTGTGCTTGAGAACCACCAATTGATTGATAAGGCTGATTATTCGAGGGATTTTCGTAAGCCCAATCTTTTTGAGTTGACTGAAATTTCAAAACCCAAGACCAATCGACTGTTCCATTTGTTCCCAAATTTCCAGCAGATTCCCATTGAAGTCTGTGGTAGTGACTTGGCATTTCATCGACACTTAAAGTGTGAGAATATTCGCCTCCTCTTGCCCCTACCGTCTGACCCATAGCGGGAGCAGTATCTCTACCGAAGAGAAATGCCCCTTCTATTCGTTGCCATACCCCCCCCCCGAACACTTCAGCGGGGTTAGCGTCGTTATCGCTAAAGTAGAAACTACCGACTGGGTGCGCGGTCAATATTGCTTCTTTGACCGATTTTTCGACTGCTTTATTGATTACTTCTTCTAAGTTCGTCATGCTGTTCTGCGCCAAATGAACACTGATCGGAAAGGAGGCATATTGTTGTGCGATTGGCCTCCGCCGACGTATTCAGTTGCGATATTGCAAGTTGTGTTGCTTGCATTTACCAACGCTTGCTTCCAAGCATTAGTGGTGTTAGTTACTCCGTTGCTATTAGCCGAGTAGTAATCATCCTTGTACACTCTGTGAGTATGTCTTGGCATATTCTCTATAGTTAAGGTGACGTTCGATTCCCCAGCTAAAGTACCTGCGGGTTGAGTATCGCTTTCACCATAGAGAAACCGACCTCTGACTCTTTCCCATGAAGTACCCCCCCCCGTAACTACCAAATAATACAACATCAGGATTTGTGCCTTCATCAGAGATGAAGTAGCTTCCTACAGGATGTGCTCTAAGAATCGCTTCTTTGACTGCTTTCTCTATGGCTTTATTTAAGACTTCTTCTAAATTCATTTAACTTGTTCTTCGCCAAATATTGACCGCTCGATAAAGCGGATAGAGGCTTTCTTCCGATGTCGTTGTGATTGATTGCTGATGGCCAGGAGTGACAGTTAGTTTTTCTTTTGACTGTGCATCAACTTTATTTAAAACTTGATCTTGCGATCTTCCAGCCGAACTAAAACCAGCGGTTGCATTTTTCTTACCACCAGTTAATACACCCACAGAAGAACTTCCCTCTCCGCCTGCCGCTCCAAACCACCAAGCTAATTCAATGCCATATAAATGACTATGCTCCCCTTTTCCGCCCGTTGAACCTGCCGGATGTTCGCTGTCGGCACCTAACAGAAACCGATTGTTAACTTTTTCCCATACCCCCCCCCCTCAATTACATCAGCGGGATTCTGAGAACCTTCTGTTAACCAGTAGGAACCAACGGGATACAGTTCGAGTTTTGCTTGTTTAACAGCTTTTTTGACTGCTTTGTTTAAGAGTTCTTCTAAATTCATTATGCTGTTCGTTTCCAACAGTAAGTAACTACATAAGGTGGAAGATTGTTATGAGGCTGATCATTACCAAAGCTCCAAGCGTAACCCCATTGAGTTGAACTGTTTGTATCTAATGTGGGAGCTGGCTGTAATGCGTGACCGCTTCTCGAAGTAGCCAAAACAATGCCTGTTCTATAATTCCCGTGATTGCTTGGTACCACACAAAACAGCTCGCCTTTAGTTTTAGGAAGTTCGGCTTGAGTTAGCTTGTGCGTCGCCTCTCCGCCCGTTTGTCCTTGTTGATAGGTGTCTCCTGCGGTTAAGATGAACCTATCTTTTATTTGTACCCATGTTCCGCCGAAAATTTCACTGGGGGGGGGGTAGATACATCAGAAAAGTAATAGCTTCCCACTGGATGGGCTTCTAACTTTGCTTTCTGAATTGCTTTTTCTAATAGTTGTTCTAAGTTCATTTATGCTGTTCTTCGCCAAATGTATGCGCTTCGATAAGGTTGTAGGTTATTGTGAGCTTGACTCCCGCCAGTGTTATCTGTGTTAATTCTGTTAGAGCCAACAATCCATCCGTTTTGAATGCTGTTGGCGGCATAACCTGCTCGTCCTGATTTATTGTCAGGGAGCGTTACCATCGCTCCGTAAGTGTTCTTCCAACCATCGGTTCCCGAGCCGTTAATATTTTGACCGTGGAGATGTGCAGGCATTTCGTTAACACTCAGTTTATGTGTTGCTTCTCCGCCCTCACTACCTACTGGATAAGCCGAGCTTGCTCCGAGCAAAACTCTTCCTTCGAGTTTAATCCAAGTGCTTACCCCCCCCCAGTCCAAGAATTTCGGCAGGGTTTCTATCTTCTTCAGTAATGAAGTAGCTACCTACAGGGTGGGCTTTTAACACTGCAACCTGACCTGCTTTTTCAATTAACTCTTTGATCGTTGCCATTTAGCTACCTGCTTCTGTTTCAGTTTCGGTACCAGTTTCTTCGCCCAAAGCAGATTCAAGACTTGCGTAAGCCTCGTCAATCTGAGTCTGGAAGTCGTTCTTAGTCAAGTAAGTAGAAGTTGCTTCTGTCTTCTTCACATAGTTAGCTTCAACATCCGCTTTAAAAGCCTCAAACGCTGTTTTCAATGTTTGAAATTCACTTTCATCAGCTTTTGTTTGAAGAACAACCTCATTAACCTCGTCAAACGCTTCTACAATCGCTTCACCGAGTTCAATGATGTCGTTATCAAGACTTTCGAGAATATCGACCCAAACGCCCTTTCTGCGCTGAAAGAGCCGTTGCAAGTCTGATCTGAAACAAAGCATTCCCTCTTTCAGATTTTCTTCGGGGAAAGCAATTCCCGCACTGCACGTAATACTTGCTTCGTCATTGTGCAAAATTAACGGCAACGAGTCTTTTAACGGTGTCGTTAATTGAATTTCTTTATAACCTTGTGCCGCCATTTAGTATCCTGCCGCAGTCCACGTAAACGTGCCTGTTGTTTTGTTTCCTTCAACGTCATAGAGCATCACGGTAAAGCCAGTAGTGCTGACATTACTTACAATCGGGCGAATGGCTTCTAAGGCATTTCCGCCACGCATTGTTACCGTCACTTCAGGAGCGATGCTGAATTCTCTTGAGAAGTGAACGGTTGCGCCGTAATTCTTATCTGTAACACTTGTTGAGCCTCGGTCGTAAACGTCATCAACGTCGATAGCCACGTCAATTTGCTCAACTAATGCTCGATCGGCTGTTGTAGCTTCTAAAGCTAATCTGAAGAGCGCTTTTTGATACTCATAGTCACCAGTGATGAATTCTCTAAAAGTCGTATATCCGACGTGCCGTCCGCCGTTGCGCATGAACTTGTCAAGACTTTCTTTCGTCCAAATCCCTTCTTGAAAAAACAAGTCTGAAATAACGCCACGGGCTACTTCCTTAATCGCATCATAGAAATTGAGTGACTGTGATTTAAAAACGTCAATCTCTTTCTCGACCGTTGTCTCTGCAACCGTGTAGTTCTCTGAGTAATTTCTAATCCAAGCGATCTGTCGATCACATTGATCGAGCAGTTGCAATGCCTCAAAGACCATGTGCTCCGCATCTTTTGCCAAATGTTCAGCAAAAAAGATTTTATCTTCGACATTTTTATTGATGTCTTTCTCAGTTTTCGTCTCTTCAACGACAAAAAGCTCCTCAAACTCTTTTACTAGAACTAAAAGAGTGTTCAGAGTGTCTTCAAACTCGATTGCTTCGCTAAACGGAACATGAATCTGAGCGGATTTAACTTCTAAGAAAGTCAGCAGTTCTTTGAGATTGCTTTCGATGTCAAAACGAAACGTTTTGCTTACCGCAAGGGCTTCATCTATTGATGCAGTGTAGTTTGTGGGATGATGCCAGAGCCAGTCTCGCTGATCATCCCAAGTCCCTAAGCCCGAATTCTCGCTAATCCATGTTCTGTATCTTGTCGAAGCAGGAGATACAACAATGGTTGTCATTAGCTAGAAGGCTGAGACATTGTGAAAGTAAATGTCATCTTAAGGGTATCGTCATCACCCTTATTGATAACTGGGAACACAACTCGGTCAATCAAAATGCCGTCAGTTTCCGCATTCTGTACGCTTGCTTCGGTCAATGCGCCTGTTGCTTCGCCCTTATTGAATGTCGTCTCAAAAGTAAACGTTTTTGTGCCAGCAGTATGAGCGTATGTGGCCGCTTTCGCCATTAACTGAGTTTGAAGAGCTGTCTGATCAACAGAAACGGCAGTAGTGCTTGTACCTACAGCGATGTAGCTCATAACAGCAGGACGGGCAGAAGCGTTACCAATAGCGTCAGCAATGAAGTCAAAACCGACATCAAGAATGGCATTGTGCTTATGAACAACTTCGTAGGAACCGTCTGCTTTGTGGAGTTCGGCTGTGAGAGAGCCTACTAATTTGAAGGTGTCAGATTTAATCATTTTATTATTATTCTTTAACTCGAAAAGTCTAGCAAAATTTAACTAATTTGTCAATAGGTTAATTAAGAATTCCCCACTGACAATAGTTTTATTTGACCCTGTGGAAATGCGGGTGTCGTTTTGAACTCAACCTGCTTGCCAAGAATGCCGTAACCAAAGCCGCGAGTGACGTTTGTTTGATAGAAAGCAATGCAGAAGTAATCATCTGCAAGAAACTCAGTTTCAAAAGAGATGTCTTTACCGTCACTGCAAGCAAGATTCAGCGTCTTTTCTTCCGTGTTGTAGTAAATCTTGTACCAGCCAGTGCCGTCTTGAGTCTGCATTATCAGAATCTCAGCACACTTATTCCGACCCTGATCTTTTGCCTTAAACCAAAAACTGAATTTAAAGTGCTCTGGCATATCAACTAACTGCCACTGAGCACTTGTAATCAAGTTCATTGTCATTCCAAGAGCATATCGGGCAGGTTCATAATGCGCTTGCGCTGATACCGCTTGCTTACCTGACAATGTGTCGGTTGTATTTTCGAGAGAAATTCCCTCAATGTCAGAAGAGCCTAAACCGTACTCAAGGGCAATCTGCTTATAAGCAACGATACCGTCTTGGTCTCCTTCTAAGTTCCAAGCTCGTTCAGCGCCAGGAGCTTCAAAGTCGCACGTTAAATCTTCCCAAGTGGTTGTATCTTCACCTGTGCAAGCAATCGTTGTGACAGAGGTTGAGAAGGAGTTATGCGCATAATGCTTTTTGAAGAGATCAACAGGGATGATGTATTCCGAACGCTTTCTATCATCATCCATGACAAGATCGTCACCTCGATCAGACATATACACTCGGTGGTTAGAGAAGCCTAATCCACGTTCGTGCATTTCGATGATGATGTTCTTGTCTTTGTCGTTGGTTACACCGATTTCATACCAGTCAGCAGACTCAGAATAAATTCCTGGCATACAGACTGCTTTAATCCAGAATTTTCTTCTTGTCTGTGCGCCAACCGGAATAGTCGCATGATTGAGTTTTGACTGACAAACAAGCGTAGAAGCCGTCCAGTTAATACCTTCTCGGATTTCATAGAAAGTAATATCTGTTTCGGGGTTACTATCCCACTTCAGCTCAAGACGCTCGTTAGAACGTACAACTTGGAAGTTCTCAGGTGTAATCGGAGCATGCAGGTCTAATCTTGTCGTCGTGACGTGTTTAGAAAGACTGCCGTCGGAGTTAATCGCTCGAATATGGTAGTAATAAATGCCCGCTTTATCCTGATAATGAACAAACGAGTTACCTGCAAAGTTCGTAATAATCACTTCGCCAGCATCCCAAGAATCACCGATTCTGATTTCATAACCGAGCGCGCCTTCAACGGGTGTCCAGTCAAGCTGTAAGTAAGTCGAGCGCTTAGTAATCGTGAAGTCTTGAATATCGTCAGGAGACGGTAAAGAATCTTCAGCGTCGTAATAAGTCTCAAGCTCAGTAGAAAGCGTACCAAGAACGCCTTTTGCGTAAATCTTGATGTGATAAAGACCGTTCTGAGCGTTAGAGATCGTGTAGTAAGGAGAATTAACTTCTACCGAAGTCCATTCGTCTCCGTTACCGTCTTTGTCTTCGGTTCGATATTCGACAACCCAAGAAGCATTGTTCTTACCAGCCGTCCAAGAAAGCTCAAGATTACCTGTTCTAATCCCTGTAGCAGACTTAGAAATGGAAACCGAGATATTAAGATTATTAGGTTTGCCAACATCATACGGGTCAATTTCAGACGTATTGGGAAGCTGAATCTCCCAGCCCTTCTCTATCAGATCGTACTTGCCTTTGTTGTAGCTAATACAATCAATGTTGAAGGTGCCCTTGTCTTCGCCCTGAGCGATGTTTACGACACGAGCAATCTGAGGTACGAGATTTTCTTCTTCGATAATCCAAATTGCATAGTCAACGGGAAGCTCAGGAAGAGACTCGTCCCAAAAGACTTCGGCTCTTGGCTCGTCATCAGAGATTTTCAGTGTTCTCGTGACGAATGTGTTGTCGGGCATCCGAATTGAAATTTTCGGATTGGCTTCACTTTTTAACTGCGTTACTGCGTCAAGAACGGCTGAAGTTGCTGTGCAAGACTTTAAACGCCCGCCAAGTCTTCTGCCAGCATGATACGGGTCGTGAATCTTGATGATATCGCCTGGAAGCACTAAAGCGGCATCCAAACCAACAGTAAACGAGATCATGTCGGATTCATACTGCTCAGTGTAGAGAATCCACTTACCAGCACGAATAGCTTGAGCACGAGAAGTACAGCCGAAAAGCGTTAATTCAGACTGTCTAACGCCCCACTTTTCAATAAGCTCTCGATCTTCAACGTATTCGACAACCTGTTTGTAGTTTTGATCGGGGTCGTTCCAAGTGATTAAAGCAACCGAGTGATGCTCGTTTCTTGAAGAACCTGCGTAACGAAACTCTCCGTTGACAACATTGGCTTGAGTAAAAAGAACAGACGGCTCAGTGGGCTTATCGCACGTGAAGTTTGCCTGACCCATTGCCCAATAGGTCATACCTCTGAAGACAGAAGTAATGGAGTTGATTAACTCATAGGCTTCAGAACGCTCAGTAACCTGAGTGTTAATTGAGAACCGTTTTTCTTTCTTACCTAAGCCGTCATCAACTAATTCATCGCAATAACGACCGATCTCATAAAGTTTGGCCTTGTTGATCTGCTCAGGTTTGATAAATTCGCCCAACCCCCAACGAGTATTGGTTAGCAAACCATAGAGAATCCAAGCGGGATTGTCGGTAACCTCCATCTTGAAGGTGCCGTCCCAAATGCCGTTGTAAGTATTCGTCTTTTTGTCATAGTTGCTCGGCACTTGAAGAATCAAGCCGTCAACAATGTAAGAACGTGTCGGAATAGAAGAAAGATTCTCAGCGGTTGCAGAGATACCGATAATGGCAGAGTTCGGATAATTGAGCTTTGTTTCTGAAATCAGAAACATCGTTGTAAAACTCAACGCCGCCACATAGTCATCATCCGCTTCGGGAGATAACTTAGTCAGTCTGATTAGCCAACGTTCGGGCGCTTTGCCCTTAGAGTCCCGCTGAGGAAGGTTAAACGTGTAGCTTCTTTGATACTGAGAAGAAGTTTTGCCTTCGACTCTTTGAGTGCCGTAATCGACAAAGTCATCGTTATTGATGGCAATTTCAAACTTGAACTCAATAGAGGTCTTTTTTAAGCCATTATCGACTCTGTAGAGATAAGGAATGGTGATACCGCAACGAACTTTGTCAGCGATTGTCTCTGTAATTGATCGAACAACGGGGAAGCCGTTTTTAACTTCCGCCCCGACCTCAATGGGGATAACGGTATTCTCGTATCCCTGCATCATGTCTTGATAAGGCGTGCCTCTAGCTTCTTTTACATAAACATTGTCATAGTTAAAAGAGCCTGTTTGGTTCTGAAGAGGTACGTCATCAAAATAAATGGACTTTGCGCCGTCAACAAGACCTCCGATCTGACCTTCGGAGATTAAGTCCAAGACTTGAAGCGAGGCAATCGAGAAAAGAGTGTTCTTGTCGTTTGACTGTTTGCTACCTTTACTACCACCAGCACCAGCTACATAATTTTTCATTGAACGCCTTTTCTGTCTTTAACCACTTCAACAATTCCAGGCTTGCCTGTCGGAGTAACGCTTTGATCTGAAACGTTAATAGAAGAGCTGATAACGGCTGAACCGACCTTGCAACGACCGAAAATCAGAGGAACAGGAACGCCCTGTCGGGTTGTGTTCTGAGCGCCGTTGAAGTAGTAAGAGGTTTGATCATCGTCGCTTTTATTGCTCTTCGTTCGTCCCATAATTGCCGTAACAATGGCGCTTAATAACATACCGCCACCAGCGACAAGCAAACTTGTACCCATGCTCATCATCCAACCGCCAGCAGGTGGAGCAAAGTAACAAAGCACTGCTCCGACAACAATCATTGCGGCGCCCGCAACGTATTGAAAAGCCTTGCCTGCGCCCTCTACCCAAGGAACAAAATGAATTTCCTGCACCTCTTTGTGCATGAGCATTGTTTGTTCATTTAGCGCTTCGATTCTTCCGTTCGCATATTTGCAGATAATCATGCACTTCTCATAGCGTTTGAGATTATCTCGAATCCACTGACCAAACCTCGGAAGATTTGCTTGTATGAGTTGAAGGGCTTCTATTGGCGTATGAATGTCAAGCATCCACTCTCTGCCAAAGTTTCTACCCATTGCTCCCTCAAGATAGATTTTCGTTAACATCTTTGTGTCTCCAATGAGAAAGCGTATGCATCTGCCAATAAGACCCGCCATAAATATCTGTGTTGGAAAGACGACTGTTGATGTGGTGGAGAATCTTGTCGTCTCCAACATAGATAGCAACGTGATCAGCGCCGTTTGTACCCATCTGAATCAAGAAGATGTCGCCTTTCTTCGGCGTACCGTTAATTTTCTGGAAACCAATTTCAGAGGCTTTGCGCTCGAAGTAGCCCTCTTCATTCATCCAAGGGTCTTCGTCCCGTTCCCATTCACCTAAGTCGATGTCGTATTCTTGCTTATAGTAGTCTCTGAGGAGGGTATAGCAGTCAAACGTGCCATAGCAGTAATTTCTTCCGACCAAAGGCTGTATAAAACCAGTAGGTACAAGAACTTCAATGTTCTCGCCAAAATAAATTTCGCCCTTTTCATTCTTATGCACCTCTCCGATAAACCAAGTCATCTCGGTGTTTTCGCATCCTTGTTTGTCTGCGTCGCTCGGTTTTGCGTCGGTATTGCAGTGCGTATGCCATGCTCCGATGATTTCTCCTTTGCAGAGCACTTCAGCGTATTCAGAGGCAGAAATTAAGAAGTTATGCTCAGGTTCACTTGAGATATTTTTGCATTCAACTGGAACGCCTTTCTTACCTCTTTTGTAGATCAAACCGCAAGATTCTTTGGGAAAGTTTCTAATTCCCGCTTCTTTCATCAAATTAAAAAGTTCTTTAGTTACTTTCATTTAGCTTCTCGTTGCTCCAGGAAAACCGCCGAAGGGCAGAATGCACCCTTGACCGCCGTAGGAATACCAACGGACTTCACACGCTTTTAAAGTCTTAGGACACGTATCTTCTTTTGCGTTGGTTGTAAGTTTGTTGTTCTTGTCGTAAAAGGCGCCTTGATAATTACAATTACCGTCTCTGTAACGCCACTGACAAGAGTTTTGAATAATTTGTCTTCTCGGAAGTTTCACGCCTTGAAGGTCATAGGCGCTAGCTAACTCCCACTCAATGAGATACCGAGTTTCAGTAGTCTTTTTATCAACAAACCAAATATCAGAAGGGAATTCTTGTGTTGGGTCTGCTGAATCGTTGCCATTAGGGAAGTTGTCTGCGTCGAGATACCGAGCAAAAGTTCTCTTTCTAACTAGCTTTGCGCCGATTAAGTCATCACATTCTCTAAGTAATGCTGAGAAAATGCCGTTGACGTTAGCAACTCTAAGTTTTGGTTTAGGGAGACTGCCCTGAGTGTTGATATCAAAGCCTTCAGTTTCAATAGGAAGAGCAATGTATTCTTTGCCCTTCCATTTTATGTTTGTGCTAAAGCCTGATGTACCGCAGTGAAATCTAAAAGGTTCTTCGTTTGCTTCGGCGTTCGGCAATGTAAGCTCGTACATCTCGATTAGAGCTGTCGGAGCTAATTTTTGTTGTTCTGTTTGAATCGTCATTCAAATACCTGTTCAAATTTTGCAGACACTTCAAAAACTCCGAAACTTGTTTGTTTGCCTATCCAAGAGCGACAAACAAAGTGAAGAATCTCTCCCTCTGGCGTTTTCCATTCAAAAGTTTCAGAGGCTCCCCGCTCTCTCAAAAACTTCTTGATTGCAGTGTGAGTTTCAAGGTTTGTGGTAAAAGTTACAGACCAATTTCGAGGAGTAGCGTTGATTAGATAACCAACACGAGCTTCGTAACCGTCACCAAATTTGGTGACGTTTACGAAAGGTTGCTCCTCACAAGTTGCCCCAAGATCGGGATTCCAAGTAAATTTCGGATATTCCATTTATGCTCCCGCAAGAAGTCCGCCAGGACGAGACTGTGCGACGATTTCTTGTCTAACAACCATCTTGATTCTGTTGGCAAGTTTTGCCATATCAGAAGAATCTTTGCCCGCTTGAGTTGCATCGGTGGATTGAGATTCTGAAGAGTTGTTGTTTGTGTTACTTACGTTAATAACGATACTTACATTATTTCCCCCAACTGATTCACCAGCTCCCGCACCTCTAAACGAAACGGGAATTGAGCGACCGTCAGGTAAAGGAACAAACGCTTCAGGCATTGAACCTTCGCCAAATACTGCTAATTGAGGAGATGTCGCAATACCGCCACGAGCATATTTGCGAAGATCTACTTCCCCATTAGAAGTGACAATTCCTCCGTTGGCTTTAAACGAAGTGGGTGCGTACCACCCCAAGTTGTTTGCATTTGCTACCTTAATTCCTACGCCGCCAGCACCACCCATAGAGACACCTGTTGCGCCCGCCGAGCCATTTGCAAATGCTGTAGCGGAACTACCAGCACTCCCTGCTATTCCTCCTCCAATGGCGCCAATAACAGTTCCGAGAACGCTTGTGACCGCATTAGCGGAACTATTGGCTGTTAAGGAGGTAATAAATTCAACAATGACATTGGCAGCCGAAGTAAAGGCATTCTTAAGCCATTCAATTGGGTTCCCGCAAAGTTCCATGAAGCCGTCCGCAAGAGAAGAAATTCCGCTCCCCATCCAAGAGAAAACTTCTTTCGTCGAACTCCACAAGGAACCAAAACCTTCAGAGAAAGAAGAAGTAAAACTTCCCCACCAAGATGTCATTGTTTCGTTGGAAGCAAGCTGATCTATTGAAGTATCTTCGCCAGCTAAAGCAGGGTTTTGGGCTTGAATTTGCTCGGAAGTCGGCGGGGTAACTATAGGCGGATTCTTCCCTCTTAACTGCTTTCCAAAAAGTAAACTATAGAAACCATTTCCAAGCATGTTGTAGGCTTGGACGCCAGCTTGATTTATGTTCGCATCCTGTTTCTGAGCTTCAACATCATCGCCCAAGAAACTAGCAATGCCTTTATTTACGGTTCCGCTAATGACAGACAATAACGGAGCAAATGTACCTTGAAGAATCTGTCTTCTAATAAGTCTCAGCAAGTTATACGCATAATCACGCCAAGAATCGAGATTGCCGTCAAGCATCTGTTCAGTCATGTCGACGAAACCGTTCATCATCTCAGACTGAAGATCGTTCAATGCTTTAGAAAGATCAGTCCATTGAACAACTAACTGCTGACCCGCCGTAGCGTTATCTCGAATCCACTTGAGATCAAGCTCAGACATCTTTTTATTGTGTTCTTGTTGAGCTTGTTCTATGGATTTATTGATTGCCTTAATTTCATCGGCATTTTTAAGAGTTGCTTTCTGTTTCTCTAAGTTAGCAATCTTAAAATTAAAATTATCGTTCTGTTGTTTTCTTTCGGCTTGATATTTTGTCCAACTTGCATTGGTCGAATTCATGCCGTAAGCCAATCTTTCAGCTTCGAGAGCTTTGATCTCTTTCATGTCCGAAGCTGTGCTGGACTTTAACTCAGCATGAGCGACAATCGCTTTCGCATGATTGGCATTCTCTTCCATCAACTTATAAACAGGAGAATTCTTGTCAAGCTGACTAAGAAGTTTGGCCGCTTCTCGATTCAAGGATGAAATAGCCGTCGGGAGTTTTTCAACACCACCATTCGCAACCAATTCAGAGGCGGCGTCTAAATCTTCCTCAGCTTTTGCTGTACTTTGAGCAAATTTAGAAGCCGCATTTTCGGCTAACTTAAATTGCTCTGCCAGATATTTCATCTGGGCAAGCTCTCTTAGCGTCTTCTTGGTAACAGGGTCTTTTGCATCCCAATTGACATTATCAGCAGTTAAGCCCTTCTTCTTATCAATAAGATAGGGAGAATCTTGCGGGTTCTTGTTGCTTAAAGAAAGACCGCCGTTAAGGAGTTTCTGCAAGACAAAAGCTCGGGCATAATCCATACCCTTCTTACCTTGTCCCGCAAGTAAAGACAGAGTATTTGCCTTACCTTCATCAATCTGCGCTTGCAGAGTGTTCAAGAACTTAACATTTTGAGGAACGTAATAAGTTGGAGGAGTCCCGCCCTTCTTATTATCCGCAAGCTGAGTATTTGGGGAACCCTTCCAAGCCTTTTTGCCGTTTTTGTCGGTTACAACATGACTATTTTCGCCCGCATAATAAAGTTTTGAGGCTTCATCTACAGCCGAACCACCTTTATTAGCGATTGTTTGTTGAATCACGCCATAAATCCAATTGCTCATGCCAATGTTATCGGCGGCTAGAGAAGTCAATCCCATCTTTCGGAATTGTTCGTTAGTCAAGCCTCTAAGCAAATTAGAGAACGCAAAAATGGCCTCTTTGCTATCTTTTATAACACTACACAAGTTTGTAAGAGAGTCATACTCTTCTGCTCTTGCATCGGCAATTTGCTTATCAACACGAGCTAATTCTTCTGCTTTTTTCTTCTTCTCTTCGTCTGTTTTAGCGTCGTGTTTTAATACCTGTTCACGGTACTTATAGAGATTGGCAAATTCAATGGGCTGATCGTTTCCTTGCGTATTGAAATACGTGGAATAAATCTTCCCATTTAAGATTCGATCTTCAGCCTCTTTAAACTTCTTCTCATAGTCTTTAAATAAGGCAGAAATTTGATCGCCTTTCTCGAACTCAGCAGTTCTTTCGTACTGTACGTATCCGTTTTTATCTTGTCTGAGGTGAGTTGTAAGAGGTTTGCCATAACCCTTGGCAATTTCATCTTTCAACAGACCTTCGGTTTGTTCGAGCTTAATCAAGGCGTTGATAAGCTCTTTAAGCATATCGTCACGATTGACAGACGACGTAATGTCAAAGTCGTTGCGAAGGAACCCTTTGTTTTGCAGTAAAGAAACCAACTCAGAAACCGTTTCGCCGTTGGCTCCAACAACTGCTGTTTGCGGGTCTTCAATATAACCGCTGGGAGATACCTGACCATTGACTATTTGGGTTCTGAGTTTTTCAGTAAACGCTTGTCCAGCAAATTCGCCAATAAGAAGTTTTATGTTTTCAATGTCATCGACAGCTTGATGCTGTTGTTGAACCTTCTTAGTGGTCTCTTTTTCTTTTTCCCAAAAGATACCATGAGCTTCCCACTTAGCTTTCAGCTCTGAAAGTTTTTCGTCGATGATGTCGCCAATACGCTTTGTTTCTCCATCAACCTTAACTTCAAGATCGGCAAACCAATGAGCGACGATTGAGCCTAAATCAAAAGCAAGCAAAGCTGTACCGACAGCAGGAATCATTCTCAAGAAAAGTCCGCCAATCTTAGTAACGATGCTTGAGACAGACGTATAAAGTCTGAACAAACGAGAATTTACTTTCTTACAAAATCCATCTAATTCTTCATAAGCGGTCGGAAGCTGGGTATTAAAACCAATTTTCCCGTTGAAATGCTGTTTTAATGTTTCGGTTCTTTCACGAGGGCTTTTTGGCCCAACGTTAGAAACCCAACCTGATGCCTCTTCCCATGCTTTTCTTTTTTCAGCAGTCTCAAGGGCTTTTAAAGCCATTCGGCTATTTGCAACACCGTTAAGACGCTCGAAAGCCATTGCAACCATACCAACAGCGGGAGCAAGTGCTACAGTAGCCGCCAGCATACCGTTTAAGGTTGTTAAAAGCGGATGACTTTCATTAAATTCAGCAATAGCTGTAATGAATTTGGAAACTGTTCTTGTGAGATCAGCGAAGTCCGCAACCAACGGCTTCATAGACTCGCCTAAACGAGTCATTGCCGTCGTGAATTCTTGAGACGCAACATTCCAGTTGCCCTTCTTATATTGTTCCAAGAAGAATTCGCCAGGACTAATTTGATTTTTTGCAGACTCAATGGTGTAACCCGAACGCTTTAAGAAGAACGGGTTCATGAAGGTTGCCATAGCCGTTGTGGTACGGTGCTGGAAGCCCATTTGAGCAATTAAAGAGGTAATTGCTTTCTGCTCATCTAAGACATTAACGTTCTTAAGTTTCTTATTCTTAAAATCAATCTGATCGTCTCGGTAAAAGGTACGAGCTTTCTTTTCGTCCCAATTTCCGTTTCTATCCATGTAGGTGCCTCGTAAAAACGCTTCACGCATGGCGCCCATCGTTTTAACGGGGTCGTCCCACATACCCTGTTTGTCGTCAAAACCAGCTTTTGCGATAGCCTTGTCCGCTCCGCCAAGGATTTCCATTGTTTGCTGGGCAATATTTTTCATATTGCTCATAGCTTGAACAAAGGTAATTCCTCCTGAAGTTGCGTTTCCGTCGACGTCAGTATCAAGCAGACGCTTTATGGAACCATCAGGATTGATGTTGAATAGCTCTGCCATCATCTTCTTGGCATTGATAGATGTCGGCTTACCAGAGGCAGTTAACTGCAACATCTTGATCAAGTTACCGACTGTGGAGATACCTGCTCCGGCTCCACCGCCACCACCGTGACCAGCTACTTTGATCTGTTCAGCAAAAGCAACGAGGTTCAGCAAACCCTCATCGGTCATCAAAGGAGCGCCTGGGCCAAGGTTTCTTAGAATCGTTTCAAAGTCTTTAACGGTAACTTTACCGCCCGTGACATTTTCAACCTGCCAAAGGGTTTTGAATGTCTTCAGCATGGCGCCAGGGTCCATGGTCTGCTGTCTAGCTTCGACCACGCCGAAGTAGTTCTTGATGACGTTAGCAATCGTATCGTCGGTATAGCCGAGAATCTTACTGCCCTGCGCATACTTGACTGCTTCGGGAAGAACCATCTTCAAGGCATTGGGGTCAAAGTGGCCCATAGATGTCATGCCCGCAAGAGTTGCATCAATGGCTTCGGCACGAGAAAGAAGAGGAGATGATTTTAGAATTCGATCGGCAATAGCATCAAATTGCAGACGATCTTTTTTATTTAAACCCCAAGTATCAACCTGAGACTCCATTTTTTGAAGTTTAGCAACACTTTCAAAAGCGCCACGAATCATACGGTCGCCGAGGAAAGCTCCGCCGCCAAACATCAAAACATCACTAAGACCACCTCTAATATCTCGTTGAAGATAATATTTTTGGCGTTCAAGGTTTCGAGCTTGTCTTTCTTGTAATTTGGATTGTTGCTCGAGAGTTCTGAGACGTTTTCGTTCCAGCTTATTAGTGTTTTCAATAGATCTTGTAATTTGATTTTGAAGATCAAGCTGTGCTTGTTTTGAATGAACTAACTTAGCGTTCTGATAAGCCTGATCTTGGGCTAACTCTTTAAGCTGAAAATCTGTAAATTTTCCACTTTCTTTGTTGTAAACAACTCCAAAACTCTTTACATTGGCTCTGGCTTGTCTATACAAGTCAGACTTTTGCATTTCATCAATATATCGAGTTTCACTTGCAAGTCTTGCCTTATTAGCATCTAATCTTCCAAGCAGTCTTTTGTATTCTTGTGTGTTTGCATATTTAGGCGTTGATGATTGAAGTTTGGCCAAGGCTTTTTCATCAACCGCTATTTGACCCAGCAACCGTTTTCGAGTATTTAACGCTTGATTTACTTGACCGAAAATTTCTAACTGTTGCTTTTGAAGACGCAACTGTTTTTCATACTCGGAATTAAAACCGTTCAATTTCGAGAACGTCTTAGCGTTTTTCCCCACAAACGAGCCAATACCTCCACTTAAAAGCTTGAGGTATTCCCGCATCTTGCCCATTGATTTAGCGTCAAGCAAGCGGTCAATCGCCCAGCCCGCACCTGCTTTTAAGTAAGGATCGGTTTTGCGCCCTTTCCCATTTTTGCCATAAGTCATGGCATAGATGCGGTTTTGTTGAGTGACAGTTAAGCCCTTGTCACGAATGTCTTGAATGCTATTTCCAATATCATCAACTGTGCGTTTGATTTGTTTAGCATCTTTGACAAAATGAGATGTCAGAGCGTCAATCGCTTCCTGCCCAACCTTCTGAACATTTTGCAATTCTTTCTGAAGTCGAGTGGTTTCTTGCTTAGACTTCTCAACTTCTTTTCGATATCTCTGCGCATCTAAATTTAAAGATACGGACAGTGAGCTGATAATATCTGACATCTTTCGCCTTATTTCTTATTCTTGTTGTTTTGTCTGCGAATCGTGTTTTTCAGTTCATTGAACTGAGAGCGATTTAGTCTTTCGCTCATTGGGTCAAATTTAACTTTCTGCGTCTCTCCAATTTGAAGCTCAAGGCTTTCACGCAACTTCTTAACCCCTTCTCCTCCTGCCATTCCCGTAGCTACAGCCACGTGCTGAACGCTGAGGGTTCTGACATCAAACGACGCTTGTATGCGGTCGATATTTGAACTTAACGTCCAAAAAAAACGAATCGGTACAGAAAGTAACTCTCTATAGCCGATTCCATAAAAATGCATAACCCGACAAAAGAAGTATCCAAAGTCGATACTTTCAATTGTCGGTGGTGTTACTTTCCCTCTGCTGTCGCCTCTTCAGTAGTCTCGGCAGATTCTTTTGCTTTTACCGCCCCCTCTAACTCTTCGTCAGGGATGTCGTTGCGGATAAACCGAACAATCGTACCGAGCTGTTCAATCGTTGCTCCCATCAACACTTCTTCTGGCAGATCAGGAATGAATTTGCTAATCAAAGTCGTCATAGCTTTGATCTGATCTTGAAGTGTTTCAACGTTTGCGTTTTGCTTTTCAAATTCTGCAATTTCCAAGAACAATTTAACGGTTGTTTCGGAAACTTTGTAAGTCTTGCCGTTCAGCGTAATAGAACGGTTTTCGAGGGGAGCAATGGTGTCAATGTTTAAGAGTTTTGTCATTGTTATCTGAAAAGGTAGGTTGTTAAAAAAATGTGCAGATTGCCCTTTTCTTTCTTCTTATCGCAACCTGCACAATAAAATTTAAGCAGTTGCAGTGATGTCGCCCATAGCGAAGAGTCTTCCTCTATCGTCTGTGTAACCTTTGAACTTCACTGGATAAATCTTTTCTTCATCATGCTTGTAGCTGAATTCGACAGAGCCTGAAGTTGCACACTTGTAAAGTACAAAATCGTCTTCTCTTTCCCAACTTTCGTTAGTTACAGGATGAAGAACGAGTTCTTGAGCAATGTCGATTAAAGAAGTTCCGATAGAAGTAGGAACCTCGATTCTGCGTTTGGTCGCATCTTCTTTATCGGTGACAAGATATGCGCCAGGCATGATGGAAATGGCATTTTCGAGCGTCGTTTCTGCAAGCGGAACCGTTACTTCAACTCTGCGGGAAGTAATAATATCGTTTACAGGAGCATCGCCGTACTGATCAACGTTTACTTCGTGAGTATCTGTAGTAATGGAAACGTCAACACCACCTTTGGTGTATCCGAGATCAACGCCACCGAAAGAAACTCGGCAAACGCCTAATTTGATGTTTTTTGTATCGTAAACGCCAGCCATTTATTGTTGTTCTTTTGTACTGACTAATAGTAAGTAATTAACTACTTATATTAGCATCTTTTTAAAATAAAATCAATTACTTTCTGCGTCGGATGAAATCTTTGATTCTCTTCTTTAGGGCTTGTTTGAGATTTCCGACAATGTTACCTTCGGCCATAGCCCAATCCCAAGCACGAGCCATGAACATACCGCCAGCTTCGACACCTGTATCTTCTTGTTTGGCAATTGTTCCCTTACCTTTAAACCACGGCGCCCCAACACTCGGAGGAAGGTTTTCGTTAACTTCAACAGCGTAATCTCCGACACGCATATTGTCGTCGGCCATCGCATTAGCATCGACACCAATCACGAAGGTATTGGATTCAAACTGACCTTTTTCGTTTCGAAGCTGTCCCTTACCGCCCTCTCTATTGAAAGACTCAACTTTTATAGCGCCCTCTAAGAAACCCTCCTCAAAAGGTGCCATTTTCTTAGCCATGTCTTTGACTCTTTGGGCTTCGTTATAAAGATGAACCTTACCAGCTTGGGGAACTCTTTGTTTGAGTTTTTCTAACTGCAAATACAAAGACCCCCATTCATCATTGTTCACCTCTTTCAAGGTGATCTTTTTGGGGGTCTTCGCCATAATTGTTAAGGTTAAGCGTTAGTTACGCCAGAAGTGTCGATGACGTAATAAGTCATAGCGCCTTCGTCTGCACCGCCCTTAGTCCACTGCAACTTGATAACAGAGTCAGCCATGCCGTTTTGAGTATGGTCAACATACATAGCAAAACCGCTTTCTGTATCTTTTACATTTTCTTCAAGCGGATTAACTGCGCCTAAAACGCCGTCAGCGCCCTTGGCATACTTAAAGCCGTCAACACCTGTCGGAGCAACAATTGCAAAGCCAACCCAATGGCCCATCTTACCCTGACCATTTTGGTGATTGACAACATCTGTTGCGCTGATGGAAACCTTGACCTGATTGCCGCCATTGCTCTTAGCGACTACCGAATAGCCAGTGCAGATAGCGTTATCTGCAACGGTATTAGAGGCGTCGTGCAGAATACCTGTATAAACGCCCGTCACGGGAGTGTCGTAAGTGGCGGCAGAATCAAAATTTCCTTTGTCTCCCTCATCGGGTTTGGGGGCTTCTCCACTTGCCATAGCGGTAACGTCACCTAAAGCAAAGAGCTTGCCGTCTTCATCAGGATAACCCTTGAAGGTGCAGGAGAAGACTCTTTCTTCATCAACGTTATAGGAGTAATCCATCTGACCCGGAGTGGCAGAGCGGAAGAGAATGAAATCGTCTTCACGATTATCTTCAGCGTTTGCAATCGGATGCAAACGAAGTCTCTGAGCAAAGTCCAGTAAGGACAGACCGCAACCAGTCGGGACTTCAACATAACGCTTCGTTGTGTCTTCCGCGTCTGTAAGAAGTTTTGCGCCAGGCATAATCTTTACGGCATTCTCAAGAGTTGTTTCGGCTAAAGGAACAGTCACTTCAGCGGTACGAGCAGTGATGTACTCGTTAATTGGAGTATTGCCGAGCTGGTCAACGGTAACTTCATGTGTTTCTGTTGCAATAGAAACGTCGACACCGCCCTTGGTATAGCCAAGGTCTTCTTCTTTGTCACCGAAATAAACACGGCATACGCCAAGTTTTACATTTTTTGTATTACTTGCCATTTTTCTTTCTTGTTTTTGTTGTTGAAATTGAAGGTGGTTCTACCTTTTCAGGCGGAAGTTCGTCATAGATAATTCGCATATTTACTGAGAACTCACGCAAATTACCGTTTGACAAAGGGAAAATCATTGGAGTGGTGATCGGTCTGCAAATGCGAACGTTCATACTGCCAACAACCTCCGACTGCTCTATGTAAAGCGCATCAGTAGCCTTTTGAAGCATCTCTTGTCCAATGCCGTGATTCGCCGCTCTTGCGATCAATCGAAAAGTCGCTTTCATAAATCCTGGAAGCTCATAGTCGATTGTGTCGCCAGAAATTGATGAACGAAGTACGATTCCCGTCGAACTTTCTGAGGGTAAGGTGTCAACGAAAATATCTTTTGCGCATTTTCCGCAACCCTTCTCTTCAAGTCGCTTTGCTAATGCCAAAAAATCAATCATTCGTCGCTCGCTTCGTTCCAAATTTTGCACGTAGCTTCTGTATGATCGTGATCTCCTCGGATACTAAATCTCGGATGAAGACCAATGATCTTTAATCTCAGACCTCTGAATTCAATCAGGTCATCGATTTCAGCCTGTGTATTCTTTTCTAAAATCAGCCAATAATCGGCTGTAATCTCTTGTGCGTTGCCTCGTGAGGCCGAAGAGTCCGCACGTACTGAAGACTTTGTGGAGTTCTTCTTAGACTTCAAAATGGCGCAGTTTTCGTTGATTCTTCGATCAACGTGCTTTTGTCCGTAGATATCCATAGCGCTCATTTTTACGATGACGCACCGTTGATTAGGGACAAAAAGCGTCATTTCCCTGCTCCAGAAATCCAGTTATTTGAACCGACGTGGAAGAACTTCTTTCTGCGCTCGTTGTTTCGATCTGCTAAGTCGTTACGCTTAATCGCTTCAGTATTAAACGCAAGCATTATCGGGTCTTCAAACGTAACGCCGAATTCAGTTGCATCGGGGTTTTCTTCGACGATCATGTCGATAAACGTTTGGTAAGCGAAGTCTCTGTGATCAACATAGAAAGCCTTACAAGCATCCAGTTTTGAACCGTTAGCGCTTCTAATCGTCCATCTGATCTCTGTTGATTTCTGCTGTGCAAGAAGTCCGAAACCGCCATGAGCTTCAAAGAGGTGATAAACCTCAAGACTTCCGAACTTGATAGCGCTTAAGAAGGTTGCTTTATTTGCTTCAAAGAACCTATTCTCACGCACATACAGAGCTTCTAAGAACTTTGCATTCTCGAAGGGATACAACATGTCACCTTCGCTCAACAGATCAATAGCGATCTGTTTATGTCGTTCAAATTCGATTTCCGCTTTCTTAATGACGCTCGGTGTTATCGGCATATTAGAACCACGAATGCCGAAGATGATTGCTTCTAACGCTTTCAAAAACTGTTCGTAGATGTTCGTCTGTCTTTGGGCGTAGAGGTCTGCGTCTTTAGGAAAATAGACACCAAGAATTTTAGTCATTAACTTCTACCAATCTTTTTACCGCTTGCTAAATATCTGGACAGATAACTCATAGCTTTAGAAGAAACAGCCATTTGAGCGGGAATAATGCTTGAGAACATCTGCTTAACTTCACCGATGGTTTCAAGAATCAAGCCCTGTCTGCGTCTTTCTGCAATAGAGTCAACTTCCAATACATCATTGGCTTCTGCAAGCTGTGCCTGCATCAAAGCGGTTCTAAATTTTGTCGGAAGAGCTTCAAAGTCTTCTACAGACAAGTCTTCCAGCTTCACTGAGCCGCCATAAACTCCAAAAATCTCTCCGACTTGAACGCATCTTGGCTTACCAGCGGCTTGAACAACATAATCTTGTTTTGTCATATCAAGCTGAACCTGACCGAAGTCAAAAGCTAATCTGCAAATTCTCTGTTTCGCTTCGAGTAATGCAGAGATTCTTTGAGACTGAGACATGGATTCCCAGTTGTTAAGTTTCGGCATATCCATAGCCATCTTTTGGGCTTGACGATATGTCATAAAAGAATTGACGCCGACTTGCAGAGGGTCGGATACAGTCAATCCATAAGCATATTCAAGAGAAAATACCGCACCTGTTTTAGTCTTTGCTTTCAAGCAAATAATGCGAATGTCTCTGGAAGAATCTTCATTCAAAGTATTGACATCTTCAGAAGTCAAAACGGTGACTTCCGAGATAGTCTCTTGTTCGGTCGGCCCTTCCGAAGGTTCTTCGGGTACGGGTTCTTCAGAAGGTTCTTCGCTTAAAGCCTCTTCAGAAACTTCAGGCTCTTCAGGCTCGGCAGGAGTTTCAGTTATTTCAGGATAGTCTTCGCCGTCTGGCACATAGACCATAGACTTAACTAATTCTTTGCTTTCTGAATCAATGACTCGATAAACGACAGACACAACGTTGGCAATCGGATTACCAGCATCGTCGTTTAACGCGATAGTTGATTCAACGGCATTTCCTGAAATATAAACGTTCATTCTTCTTTGCCTGCAATGGCGTAAATCTTCTCAATCAGTTTGCGAATTGATGTGTCTCTAATTCCGAGAGGTGTTGCAACGTCTCTTAAGCCGTTAATACCCTTTTCGTCTGCAATCTTTTCTAATTCTTCTCGGGTATAACGAATGATGATTTCAGGAACTTCCTCAGCAGGAGGCAAGACCTCGACAATCGTCTTACTTACGGCATTTTTCGGCTTTTCGTCGTGATGAATAAACTCGGGCTGATCGGAGTCATTGCCTGCTACAACCTCTGTTTTTACATAGACATCACGAGTGACACGGCCAATCGGGGCGGAAATCTGAGTATTGTCAACGATTCTCGAAACTTCTGAGCCGTCTTCCCAAACGCAAGCCATAACGACCGAAATACGAATTGCTTCGTTGTGCTTCACATCACGGTCAGAAAGCCCATTCGTGAAATGAATTGTTTGCAGATAACCCGTGTAATTGCTCAGGCCATCCTGTTTAATCTTAAGTTTCATGGAGATTATTCAAATAAGGGCGGGAAGTTTCCCGCCCGTGTCTTGATTAACTCAAAAGTGAGTTAAGGCTTAGTTACCGCCGCCTGTACCGCCCTGATTTCCACCAGTGCCGCCAGTAGTGGGTTTCTCACCAATCTGAACATTCTTCAGACAAGCAAGAGACTTGGTGGATTTGAGAGCAAGACCGCAGTACCACTTCAAGCGAGTACGAATAGCGTCTTTGTTCTGAACAGTGCCGATGTTTTCGACAACGATACCAGCAGTATCGCCACCAAACAGACCATGCAGACCGTCAAGTTCATTTGCACGAAGAGCATAAATCGGGCAAGTGCCGTCAGTCGCCATCGGAATGAATTCATTCATTAGAATCGGCATTCCCTGATGAACCAGTACGGGATGACCAAAAGCAGGAAGCATCTGCATAACAGCGTCAGTGCCAGAGGTAGCACGAAGAATCTGACGGTATGCACGAATCGTCGGACGGTTCATAACAAGAACGTCTGCGCCGTTTGGGATTTTATCGAGCAGTTCGTCAAGCATTGCAAAATTCAATGCTGAGGCTTTTCCGTCAATGGTCTGATCGGAAGTAACCAGTCTTGCGACACCATCAAACTGTTTAGCGTTGGTTGTGGAGTTACCGTTAATCAAAACGTTAGAGAATTCACGACCCATACCCTTAGCTTTCTGAGCAATCTGAATTGCAAGTTGATTGTTGTGGTCAGACATAGTAGCCTGAAGGAATTTATCCACATCAACGTCGCCAATCAGAATACGAAGTTTGGCAACGACTTCAGTGAAGGTGGAAGCGGATTCCGTAACCGTGTCGTTCGGGTCAAGCCAAGAAGCTCCCGCCAAGGTATTTTCACGGTTGTAAACGTAGGCCTTGGAGTTTACTTTTGTAAACGGGAGAATGGAGAAGAGATCGTCACGATCAATAATTTCTGTAATGATGCCAGAGATCAGTGTGTTGTTAGAAAGTCTCTCGGCTTCTGCGCGAAGTAAAGGCATTTTTTATTATTTTCCTTAAAGACTTTTTGTCTTCGTGCCTAGGTCGCTTTAGGATTTGCGAGACAATGAAAGTTTGTTGTTGTTTTTATGCTTTCAGATTGTCTAACTCTTTGAAATTGATCGACAATCTTTGTCTGAGTAGAGCCAAGAGACCGAATGGCTCTTGGCGTATTTTTGCATCACTATACCACAAATTTGACATTCTGTCAAGTGGTATTTAAAATAGAAAGTTTTTACTTTAAAGTTGCGAGGCCCTTAGCAATCTGTTCAATTGCAGACAAACCTTTCGTGTTTTCCTGAACAGATTTTGCTTTGGAAGAAGAACCAGCCCCGCTCTTAATTTTGGATTTCAGCAAGAAGTCAGCGTCAGGGTCAGAGGTAATGATCTTTTCCATTGCAGAATCAAACGGAAGATTATTTCCGTACTGATCAACAAACGGAGCACGATCTTTCTGACCACGAGGTTTGTTGTATCCGACAACCTGCCCATCAACCAAGTCAAAATAATCGTTGTAAATGACGCGAGCTTTGTTGGGCGTCAGGGTTAGCTGATCATTGATGTACTGGGAATTAGCGAATTTTGCACCGATAGTCAGCTCAATAATGCGTTTTTCGCTTTCAACATTCTTAGCTTTTTCAGCTTCGAGCTGTTTCTGAATATCGCTCATTGCTTTGACGTGATCTTCGCTCATTTGTTTTTTGAGCTTTTCCCATTCGCCTTTTGCTTCAAGCTCTTTCTTCTGCTTGTCTTCTTCTGCTTTTAACATGGCAGTAAGTTTTTCAATACCGCCGAGGTTTTCAACTTCTTCGAGTTTCTTTTTAAATTCGGCAATCTGAGCTTGAGCAGTCTTGAGCTCTTCTTTTTTCTTCATGATGTCCTTGAGCAGTTTGTGATCTGCTTCAGACATCCCATGTTCATCGGGCTTCTTCGGAGTTTCGTCGGTCTTAGACCCTTCTGTAGTCTGATCGACTTGTTTGTTTTCACCTTCTTCAGCTTTCTGATTTTCAGAAGAAGTACCGTCACTGCCAGCAAAAATTTTGAATTTGGTTGTCATCGTTTTCCTTGTCAATTCTCTTTGACTTATTGTTATTTAGTATCTTTGGTAACTTGTCCCTGACGTTTATTCGCAACTGGACGCTTGTTATCGGAATTCGAACCGTCTGCTTGTTTTGTTGCATCGCCCTTACCGCTCTGAGTCTTGTACAGTGTGTGGGTTGGGTCTCGCAAATTATTAGAAGCGGTTCTCATAGTTGTCGGATTAGCCATCATGTCCTCAATAGAAATCGGCCACTTCTTCAACTCTTTTTCGATCTCTTCACGAACTTCCTTCTTCAACATCGGGAACAATTTGTCCATGAGAGCGCGCATCTGTTCGCGTCTAAGCGCATCAGGAGCGTCGATCAGCATTAAACGAGAAGCAATGTCGAACTCGTCATACAATCCACGAGTATCAAAATTGTCGGGATACAACACGAATCTCTTGTGCTCATTCCCTTCCTCATCAATCTTTTCTCCGCACCAAAGTGCCACAATTTTGACAATCTTGTTTTCAATAACTTCAAGACTGTCTGCCTTAGCTGTTAGCAAGGCATTAACACGCTCAAAGTCGTATGCTTTTGCAACGCCTGAGCTGTTATCTTTACTTACCGCGTTGTCCTTGTTGGTTCTTTCGCTGGAAAGACCGACTGTGTGATAAATCTCAGAAACAATGCGGTTTACGACCTCAAGAATAAGCTGGGCCTGCTTGGGGTCAGGTGAAATATATTCAGGGGCACGGGAAGAACCATCCGTCATGTAAGTGAAGATTCTCTTTGTGCCCATCTCAATCAATTTGTCTTGAACATCACTATCTGCGCCAGAGGCAGAGGTCGGCATAATCAATTGAGAAAAAGTCTGATCTTGAATGATTGCATCAAGGTTAGAAAGGTAGTTTGCAGTTGCTCTATCCAAAAATGCAATGTCATTGAGCATACTCGGCGAACCATATTCTTCATCCGAGAGAAGATGGTCTGCAAGAACAACAGGAACAACGCCTAAACCGTGCTCACCGTGATCAATCAGTTCATAAATTTTGCGGGTATCGTTATGAGCGATAACGAACCAATCGTTTGTTGTCCAAAGACGATACTGAACACGCTCTTTCCCGCTGGAAGTAAACGGGTCGTCATCATCCCGCACAACTTCTTGAATCAAAATCCAAGAAAGTTCTCCGTTCACATCAAACGAATAATCGAGCATCTGCTGAGGCGTAACGATGTAAGCGTAAGGATGAACCTTCAAAGACTTTTCGTCGGCTTTGGATAGAACACCGCTAGAGACTCTTTCGTTATCAATCACAATGCCGATACGACCGTAAATAGAGGTATTTTTGGCAATTTGTTTTGCTAAATCTTGGATGTCGGAACCAAATTTTGTCGCTTTCTTCCAAAAATGCTTTACTCCGTCTGGAGCATCTTCCGAACGCTCAACATTCTGTTTGAAAAGGTATTTAGTAACAAGATCAACAACTTCTCTGGAATGATTGAAGCGGTATGCTCGTTCACGTCTATCTTCAAAATCCTTTGAACCTTCTTTGATGTACTTGAAGATATTGTCTTCAAACCACTTTCTGCCGCCATGATAAGTTTCTTCAAAAAAATCCCAATTGGAAACCATCTCGTCATATAGAGGATGACGACGGGAAATCAGATTCTTAAAGGGGTTGACTGTAGAGCTTGAATCAATTTGCGGGTCAATGTAAGTAACACTGCCTGCTTTCTCAAAATTTTTCGTCATTTATTCTTCTTATTATCGTGAGTAACCTGCAACATTGAGTTTTCTGATCGGATATTCAATCTCAATCGCATATCCGAGTGCATCAGCAGAGTGTTCTATATTTGCCGACTTATCGACTTCTCTTGAACCTTCGATATAAAGCGTCTGCTCAAGAGCGTTAATTAAATGAGTACAGGAGGGGTCAACAAACAATCTGATTTTTCCTTCAGCACTCATAAGCATTCTGTTGACTGAGTTAACACGGTCTGCAATCGCTGGATGCTGTCTGCGGTACTTGATACGACTAAATCCGTGTTCTCTTAAAATATCAATATCGGTTTCACCGCGTGCGTGCTGTCTTGCCCCGCCAGCAGGGTCGGGATAAAGCGTGATTCTATCTTGCCAACGGTAATACTTCTGCTCAATAGCACACGCCATTTCTTCAGTATTGGAAGCTATCTTTACAATCTCACCAACCGCCCAAAGTTCACCATTAGCTTGAGGCTGTAGTATGACCGAAGACATTGGGTCAATATTGAAGTCCATACCAATCCAAACAGGAAGTTTTGGGTTGAAGGGACAACTCTTGATATGTACGGCTCGTGAAAATGGGTAATACACACGACCAGCCATAGATTCAAAACTTGCCAAAAATTCTTGCCTAAACGACTTTTCGTCCATATCTTTTTTAGCCGCCTCTAACTCAGCTAAAGGAATGAACGGAGAAGTCAGAGTCGGGAATTGCCAAGACTTCCAGTCTTTAGCACCTCCAGGCTGACCTAATTTGTAGGCTTTATAAAGAACGTTATAACTTTTCGGAGTTCCAATAAATAAGCACCAACCCTTCTTATCAGCCAATGTAGGACGAAGAACCTGAGTCCACGTTTCTTCCCGCATATCCTGATATTCATCGAGAATCAGACCGTGCAAACCAACACCGCGAAGTGAGTCAGGTTTATCGGCGCCTTTTAATTCGATTCTCGAACCATTGACCAACTCCACCATCATATTGGTTTCATTCATTCTTGAAATCCAATCTTTTGGCAAAGCGTCAAGAAGGTCGCCCCACATAATCTGTTTAGCCATTCGATACGTGGGAGCTACATACCAAATTTTTTGATTGGGTTTTGTAGCGTGAGCAATCATTTCCATACGTGAAAGATATGACTTGCCCCAACGTCTTCCTGCGACTACAACTCTAAAACGATGAGTATCTTGATAAACCTCCATCTGCTTCGGATGAAGCGAAAGACTTATTCTTCGTTTTTCCTTACCCATCAGAAAATACCTTTGAACGGGTAAGTTATCGTCTCAACAAATTCGCCAAAAAGCGAACTTTCCTTCCTAACAGGACGCTGAAGATACAAAGACGCTTCGTATTCTGCTAAGAGAAGTTCTATTCTGTCTAACTTCTCTTGCAAGATTCTTTTTTCTTCTTGCTTAGTCAGTTCCGCTTCTCTCTTTTTCAGCGCTTCTTCCCTGACCTTCAGTCCTTCTTCTGTCATTCTTCGCCTCCAATGATGTCATCAGGAGCTTCGGTATCAATCACACTGTTTCGTTCGGCAAACTGTTTGTTCAATTCTTCGTCGGGCAGTTCGAGAGAATCTTCTTCTTGGAAATTTCTAATTTGTTCGATCTGATCGGCTGTAAGTTCAGTTAGAACAAGTTCTGGCAGTGCATCGGTGTTCTTATCGTCTTTATCTAAGCCGAGTACAGTCCAGCGTTCTTGGCGTGTTACTGCTAAAGTTCTTGCGGCAGATTCAAGGGCTTTTAAGTTCCCCGCGATGGAAGCAAACGGCTTCCCATTCTGTTTGGCAAGGGCAACTTCGGCCCACGTGAGCTTTGCCAAGCCCATCGCCATCTTGTAATGGTCTTCTTTTGTCTCACGAATGCGGGATGCAACAAGTGTTGCTTCCTGCTCTGCCATTGTCTTAGCTTTATTCATTGCAGACTTTTGTACTTCGTCTGCGTAAGCACCTTTCTTAATCCCGTGATTACTAATGAAGTTGGAAACGACAGACTTTGGCACACCCAACTCTTTAGCAATCTGAGCGGGTGTAAATTCGCCAGTTTCATAAAGTGCCGTTAATCTTCTTTTTTCTGTAGCACTCAAAGATCGGCTCGAAGTTCGCTTTTTCGGCTCTTCTTTTGCTTCTAATTCTTTTTCGACTTCCATTTTATTGTTCTTATTCTTATAGATGTCTCTTTCTTAGCTGTCTAAGAAACGTTATCAATGGTGGTCAGTAATTCGTCTTCTTCTACCGAGTAAATAAACTTATCGGCTTCTTTTTCAGTAGCTTTCTTTTCATAAATGAAGTCGCAATTCACATAGCAATGTTCGCCATAAGCTGTAACGTCAATCAGTTGACATTGACTTTCTTGGTTGTGAATGCGAGCGATTTTCGTACCTTCTGGAACCTTAACTTTTTCTAAACAACCCTTGCGAATCAAATATCTGACCGAAAACGCAAGTGCATGAATAGAGGGTTTCCAAGGTAGGCTTTCAGCAAGTTCTTTCTTATAAGGCGCTCTTCCGTTCGCTTTCTTGAACGTCTGAATCGTCTCAATAATTACTTTTTGCTTCGGAGAAAGTTCATTGTGAAACATTAGAGCTTCTCCGAAAGTTCTTTTAATGTCTCTAATCTCAGCGGTTCATCGAGTCTGTGACAATCAAACGCAGAGATAGAAATTCTACTCGGTAAGTCCGTTCTACCTTTGTCAGGGTTGAAATAGACGCCGTACAGGGGAAAAGCAAAAACTAACTGCTGAGTATTCTTGATTAGTTTTGCAATCGGCAAAGAATCAACTCTTGAGCGTCCCCTGAGTCGATTATCTCCGCTGTTTTCCATTGAAGAATGCTTCCAGTAGAAAGTACGCATCTCTTCAATGCATTTATTTCGTTCAAATTCGCTCATTTCGTTGAGTTCTTGATAAACTGCAACAAAATCAGCAGGAATACAACTGAACCAACGACGGAACCACTTCAAACCAGCCTGATAATTAACTGTTCTTTTCGGTGGTGCAAACTGAATACCAGCCTTCTGAGCAAAAGGGTTAAACCGAGACATTGAGCTTTGAAACTCAACAAAGTCGGCTCCAGTCATACGCATCATAATGTTCTGCATTCTGTATGCGATACCAACTCCACGGTACATAGTATCTAAAACCAGTCGGGAGTTAGTACAAGAATGGGCGTTAATCCAAATAGCGCGATGTCGATTGATAATGCGTGTATCTCTACCCCCGATATTGGGCTTCAGATGCTTAAACAATTCATTTCTGCCCGCAAGCGTCATGCGGGGAACGGTCATAACTCCGACGCCAATAAGCTGATCTTCGAGCATACAGCGGTAGAAACGAGGCCAAATGCCCAACACTTCAGCTTTGTAATGCAAAGCGTGAAGCTCGTTCCAATCTTCAACCGTGCCCTTCTCAACATAAATCTTGTCCAGAAGAGACAGTCTTGGCTTCTTGGGCACATCCCAACGCTCAATCAGAATATCAGGGGTGTCGGAGATAACCTGCTTCATTCTTTAATTGCTCGATAAATCAAGAAGAAAGGTGTGAACGCCCAACCTAAGACGAACAATAAAATACGGATGATCAGCGTGACAATCCCGACAAATGTCCAGAAAACAAGCATCAGAGGAAAGATAATCCAACAAAGCCAAAGAATGAGAACATTTGAATCTCTAACAAGCTGACAAACTTCGGCAAAACTTTTATCAGGCATTTGTCAGTCCCCACTTCTTGAACAATTCTTCGATTGAAGAGAATGTCTGATGACCGATCACACGATCAACTTCTTTGCCATCTTCAACAATCAGAATCGTTGGAACGCCCCGAACGTTATGAGCAATAAATTCTTCCCTTGCGGAATCCATGTCATAAACAGTCAAAGGGACATCAAAACGCTCGCAAAAATCTGTCAGCAACGGCTTTAACATTCTGCAAGGCGAGCAAGTAACGCTCGAAAAAATATAGACTTCTTTATTGGCCATCGAATTCACTTGTAATATCTTTGTATCCGTCTTCAGTGCGCACTTTTACGTCAATGCGCTCTCTGTAACGCTTCAATATGTAGGTGTCAGGCGCCAAGTCATTCACCAAGTCGGTGTGGGTTGTGGCAACGATGAGGGTTGCGCCACATTTGCGTGCAATCTTTTGCAGATTGAAGGCAATGTTTTTCGCTGTGACTCGATCAAGCACCGCCAAGAATTCATCCGCAAACCAAACTTGAGCGCCCGACTCGATCAACCTTGCCAATTTGAATCGGTATCGCTGACCGTCCGACAGCTCCTTGGGCTTTCTGAGATACAGGTTTGCATCTGATAAACCCACGAGAGAGAAAATTTGGAGAGCTTCGCTAACGGTCGGACAAAGTTGATCAATGATTGGTTCGTCTGTAGAGGTTGCTTCATCAATATCCGCAACCTTCAGACCTTCTTTTTTCATCAGACTCTTCAATTCATTCAGAATCGTTGATTTACCCGAACCTGATTGACCCGTAATGTAAACAACGTCTCCATCGTTGATCTGTAGCTTCAGATTGTCAAAGACCACAAAGTCTTTTTCATCCAGCCCGAGTCCGAACGCTTCCGCAATCTCAAGAACACGCTTGGTTCTTGAGACTTCGGTGGAGAAGTGCTTGTTAATAAGATAAGTTCTTTCTGTCATTACTTGGTCTGCACAAACGGTAACGGGGCGTCTGCGCTCATAAACTGGGGCATAACACCGTTCCATTTGTTAATCGCTTCAAGCTGTACAACCTCGGGATTGTCTCTAAGCGCTTTAGCCTTAAGAGCGATAGCGTCTGCTTCTGCTTGAGCTTCGATCTTGATTGACTCTGCCTTACCACGGGCGGCTTCAATGAGCTTCTGAGCTTCGGCCTTAGACTGAGCAATCTCGTTTTCTCTCAGAAGAGCACGCTGAGTTGCTTCAATCTTTGCGTTGATGGAGTCTCTGACCTGTTGCGGATACTGCATATCTGAAGTCCAAGAGACCTTCACAATTTCAATGCCGATAGGGTCTAACTTAGCTTTCAAGTCTTTAGTGACTTCTTCCAGCAAATCAGTCTTGCCAGAGGTCGTCAGCGTATTCACGTCCATCTTGGAAGCGTGTTTAATTAAGGAGTCGCTGATGTTCTGTCTTACGTTAGTGGCAGTAATTTCATCAACACCCTTGCGATATGTTTGAAAAACCGTCGCTGTCATCTCAGGCTTAACACGATATTCAATGCCGATCTTGGCTTGAACAGTCATCGCATCCGAAGTCTGAAAAATGAACGGAGAATTGTAGGAATGAAGCTGATTGAATGTCGGGAACAGGTAAATCTGCTCATTCCAAGTCAAGAAGTAACGACCGACATTAAGAGCTTCCTGCTGAACGCCCTTTGAGTCGCCATAAAGATTGACCTTAATGCCAACATTACCTGCTGGGACGGTTTCAACAGAACAACCGTTTAAGTTCATGCAAGCCAGCAAAAAGCTGAGAAGTACAGCTACTTTTAATTTTTTCATCGTTTAAGAAAAAGGTAAGTGAAATACAGACAAAGCGCCACAAAAGAAACAGGAGCGGCAAATGCAAGCCAAACAAAAAGGATGTTTGAACTATTGAGCATCGTCGGAATAGCCGTTGTTACTAAGTAAGCCCCTGACAATACAAACAGAATGAAGATAAAAATCTTCAAAAATTCTTTAAAACCGATCATTGAAGTGTTCCGTGTTGCAGGCCAAGACCCGTAACATGAAGATTGTTCAGAATGAAACAGACGAGATCAGGATTGTCCTGAAACACCTGACAAAGACCATTGATGCCCGCAACGACATAGTTTTCGTTTGTCCACTGAGAAGTAGCATCCTGACAACCAAAACCTGCATTGAAATGAATGACGTGGAGAACCTCATGCAATAAAGTATTGGCTTCGTCAATTTCGTTTAAACCGTCGTCGATATAAATGACGCTCTTTTTGTAGTCAACCATGCCGAAGACCTGACCTTCCATGTTCTTGAAATAGTGGTCGGGGTCAGCAACCTTCTTAATTTCGTAATATTGATAGCCGATCTTGACAACTTTCGGCATCTCAACAACTGCGATAGGGGCAATGGCTTCAGTGGGCTGAGTTTCTTTTTTCTTCATGTCTTATTTAATGTAGTTTTGAGCAAATTCAACAAAGGCTTCTGCGCCAGCTTTAGACGTTTCACCCTCAATTTTTGCCATGAAACGAGCAACAGTTCTTTCCTGCGCTCCCTTAATCGTCTTAAAGCCGAGAGCATCAGCGATTCTCACTTCTGCTTCATCAACTTCAACAATCTTTTCTTCGGTTTCAGTCGCTTTCTTTTCAATATCTGCGTAAAGGTCTGCCGAGACAGCTTCAGGCTTGAACTCGCTCAAATCGGCTTCTAAGAAAGCCAATTCTTTCTTATCAAATATCCCGCTGAGGTCTAAGTCAATGCTTGCGATTTCGTTTTGCAATCCGACAGTGTCGAAATCAGAGATAGCAACTCGATTGTCTGCAATGCGAGCCGCCTTGATCTGTTCTTCGGTCAGGTCTCTGCGAACTAAGACAGGAACTTTTTTTAGCCCCAAAAAGCGGGATGCTTCAGTTCGTCCGTGACCCTTGATGATCACGCCGTCTTTGTCAACGACAATGGGCTGATCGAATCCGAACTGTTTGATACTTTGAGCAATCTTTTCGACCTGCTCCTCGTCATGTATCTTGACATTGTTCTCGTATGGCTTGACGGCTTCTATCGGCCACCATTCAATTTTCAATTCGCCATTCGTACTTGTAGAACTCATTTTCCTTTTCTCGTTCTTCTATTTCTTCTGCGAAAAGTTTTCTTAATTCTTCTCGATCTTCTGACTCGTCGGGTTGTTCTAAGTCTTCAATTTCGAGTTCTCTTGGGATTCCAGGCGGCTTTATTCTGTCGCTCTTATTCTTCTTTTTTGGCATTTGTGCAAAGGTAAACAAGCGCGTCGCCAGCGTTCGTCAGAGAATCGCTTTCTGTGTAGCCCTGCTCTTTCATAATCTTTTCGATTAGCTTTTGCACTTTTTCAGAATCTTCGATTGCAACTTTGAAACGCATCACGACGTGTGTTTGAGGCGGTCGTTCAGTTGCGGGAGCGCTTTCTTCTAATTCTTCTTCATCAACTTCCAATTCATCCAAATTGATAGATGTGTTGGAAAACAGCGTCTCAAGGCTTTGATCAGAGTACGGCATATAAGACGAAAGATCAGATATGTCACCCAAGCCCGAAAGTAGTTCGGATAGCTTGAAAGCGTCATCTTCGCCATAACGTCCGTTATCAATGAGAGAGATTTTCTTGGCTTCTTCATCTGAAATCTCGCCAAGGTTAATAACTGCGACTTTATCTAATCCCAGTTCTTTGGCAGCTCTCCATCTATGTTCTCCGCCAATGATTTCAAAACCTTCTTCTTGCTCACGTACCAGAATCGGTTTGAACTGACCGAATCGTCTCAGGCTCTCCTTTATTTTTTCTTCGTTGTCTGGAGAAACGACGTTCGTGTTGTAGGGATTAGGGGTCAGTTGATTGATTGGAACTTGTTCTATTTTTAATTCGTCCCGCATTAAAACTTTTATAATAAGTAGTTAACTACTTCATTATTGTAGAACAATGGATTAAAAATGTCAATGGAAAACAATACGATAAAGATTTTAGCGAATGCTGTAACGTGTAAAGTAGATACTGAAGATCGAAACGTAAAGCTCGAAGTCAATCGCTGTCTGACTTATTTTGTGGACGGCTATGAGCAATCTACCGCTTTCAAAATGCACACGTGGGACGGCACGGCTTCTTTCTTCAACTTCGCAAAATGCACGTTCCCCGCAGGTTTTATGTATTACGTCGGAGCCTGTCTAAAGAGAAAAGGCTATGACGTACAGTTCTATAAAAAGCCGTTACCGAAACCTTTGGGCAAGCTCAGACCGAAAATCGGCAATTATGAGTACGACCCAAGATATGAGTATCAGTACACGGTTACAGAGAAACTTTTAAAACACGGACAGATCATTTGTCGAGCGGCAACAGGCGCGGGTAAAACAAACTGCGCCATGATTGCTTTTGCAACCATCAACCGCCCTACTCTGTTTCTAACTACCCGCTCTATTCTCATGTATCAGATGAAAGAGAATGTCGAAAACAATCTCGGGATTGATGTAGCGGTTATCGGAGACGGCAATTTAGGTTTTGAAAACTCAGACGGCTCTAAATCACTCAAAAAATTCACTGTCGCTACTGTTCAAACGATTCATTCCTACATTAAAGAGCCGAATCCCACTGATTCTGCCTATGAATTCACTGCTCAAAAGAAACGACAAGAGTTTATGAAGTCCATTCTTGAGAAATTCGAGTTTGTCATCTTGGAAGAAGCTCATGAATCTTCAGCTTCAGGTTGGTTTGAGTTGCTTAAATACTGCAAAAACGCCTATTACAGACTTGCTTTAACAGGCACGCCGTTTATGAAAGAGTCTGAAGAAATGAATATGCGGTTAATGGCGTCTTCTGGCCCAGTCGCCATTACTGTTACTGAAAAGCAACTCATTGACTGCGGGATTCTGGCAACGCCTTACTTTAAGTTTGTTCATCTGACTAAGAAACCTACAACCATGTCGATGAAGACTTCTTGGCAACCCGCCTATCGCATCGGCATTGTTGAAAATGAAGAGCGTAATCAAGCCATTATCTATGAAGCAAAACGTGCTGTTGCTCACGGTCTGACCGTTATGATTCTTTTCAAGCAAATTGCCCACGGTAAAACGCTCAAAGAGATGCTTGATGCCGTCAGTATTCCCAATGAGCTTATTGTCGGCGCTGATGATCAAGCGGAACGAAAACGAGCGATTAACAAACTCAAAGACGGCAAAATTAAAGTCTTACTCGGCTCAACCATTCTTGATGTCGGAGTAGATGTTCCTGCGGTCGGTATGGTGATTATCGCAAGCGCTGGCAAAGCTGAAGTCGCTCTCAGACAACGTATCGGCAGAGGCCTGCGTGCTAAGAAAAATCAAGCTAATATCTGTTTTGTGGTTGACTTTGATGACCCGTTTAATAAGTACCTGAAGAATCACGCTCAACAGAGAAAAGCGATTATTCAGCATACAGACGGCTTCAAAGAACACATTGTTGAAGATTTTGACTACAACTTGCTCAAGGTCTGATTCTTTAAACCAAATCTAACAGGTTCATTTTCGTCTATTCTTGAAACAGAAAATCCCAAGGATAGAAAAATGAACAGCGTCATCAGATTAAATTGGACAGAAAAAGTCTGTCCTTCTGCTTGCTTTTCGATTTTAGCAAAAGAAATGTCAGGTTATTGGAAATGCAAAGTTAACGTAAGAAAAAACCAACCCTTTCTTCTATATAAATGCAAAAACAAATCTAATTATGGAATTGTTGGTTTTGGCATATTCACTCGTGACGGTACACATAAACTTGATTCATACGAGATCGACAGATTTCGTTTGGATGTTATTGAAGACGCTAAAAATCAAAAGTTTGCCGAAATTAAACTTATTGAATTGAGTATCGACCCTCCCCTTGTTGATGAGAAAAATCTTAAAGACTACTTTGATGTGCTTAAATATTTTGCCACAGAGGGTTCAACAACCATCAATCAGAAATATCAACCCCAAGCACACGAACTATTTAACCGCTTATTAACTGAGTTTAAATACAAAAATATTGAGCCTCAGCTTAAAACAGTTGAAAAACTTTTAACGACTGCAAATGTTGAAACTGAAATAATAAGAGAGGTCATACAAAGAGTTGGTCAAGAAAAGCTCAGAAAAGAACTTCTCGAACTTCATCATGGAATGTGTCAAGTAAGCGGAGAAGCAAGACGAGATTTATTAGTTTGTTCTCACATTGTTCCTTGGAGCAAGGATAAAGAGAACCGATTAAATCCCGACAACGCCCTTCTGCTGGCATTCAATTACGATTATCTCTTTGACAAAGGATACATAACGTTTGATGACGACGGCTATGTCATAATTTCAGAAGAAGTCAAAGGTCGCTTCGGAATTAAAGAAAGTGATCGTCTTCGTCAAAAAGAACTGACCAATGCAACAAAACAGTTTCTTGAATATCACAGAACACACATATTTAAAAAATGAAAAAGATAATCTTCGCATTAGCGCTAATGGGACTTCTTTCGGGCTGTTCAACCTCTCACTTAACACCTGACAAAGCAATTTATGTCGAACCGCTTGCACAAGCCACTCCGAGTGCAGAAAGACCCATCAAGGTCACGTTAATGAGAGATTACGGAGCTTTCACATCTGCGGGAGCAACCTTTCACATCTTCGATAATGGTAAAAAAATCGCAAAACTCGAATCTAGAGAGATGACAGTTTATTACGCCGAGCCAGGCAATCACTCTATTCTTTTGGGCAATTACAGAGGAGAGGGCATGGCAAACAGTTTTTCGGAGTTTAAGAAAGAAGAAGAACCTGAAATCCACTTCGGCATTGATGGCACTTTTCAAGTCAAACGAGTGAAATAAAGAACTCAAGGGGATAAGGACGAGCCTATAAGCACCCCACCCCTATGGGATAAGGACGAGTTTGGGAAAGCTCAGGAAAATTGAGGGAGGGATAGGGGGTTATTCACTTCCCATTTTAGACTTCGATTCTAAATATTTTCTATTTATTTATAAAATGCAGCCCAAATTAAATATTTTTATTTTATTTACAATAAATGAATTAAAAATAATAAATAAAACAATTTTAAATAAATTGCTCAAATAAAAATAAACCGCTTAAAATCAAGCGGTTTATTTTTATTTAATTAGCAAGTCTTTTTTAGAATTTCGTGCTCTAATAATCTGCATAACCATTTATGAAATAATGCGTGAGGGTACGTAGTAGTGTAGATAACCCAAATTAAACACCAAATAAAACCAAGAATTAAAGCACACAAATTCAAAAGTAAATCAAAAATAAATTGTTCTGACATGATTAAACCTATTTAAATGTAGTGATTGAATTAAATTGGTTTTTAATACAACCCGTTCACTGAACGGGTTGTATTTTCATGATTTACTTATCTAACCCAGCGATGATGTTAAATAGTGGTAATGCACGATCAAAAACATCAATTGGTGTGTTTCTTGAACGCTTCTTATAATTGAGCAGACCCAAGAATTTACAAATTTTCTTGCATTGCCCACTCTGAGCGAAACCCGTACCAGGTTTGAAAGCGGCGCCCCCGTCTGCTCTAATTTGTTCTTTCAAATCTTCAGGGAGTTTAGAATCTTTTCTCAAACCACAATAAAATTTTTCGAGTTGTTCTAGTGTACGATAACCTCTAACCATCGCAATTGCGAAAAGTCGCACGTATAAATCTGAACACCGTCTCCCACTTGCTAATGCGTGAACGGTCTCACAAAATTTGTTAAGTTCTTTCTGAGCTACATAAAATTGATCATTCTCATTCAGAATCGCGATATTTGTAGCGAATTGCATAGCGAAACTATGAGGGTTCTTTTCGCTCATGTAGTTAGCGATCTGAATCATGTCTTGGTAAACTTGAACGGGATTGAGTTTCAGATTATCAATGAAATTGTGAGAGTCAGACCAGAACCCAGTATCTTCAAAATTAACTTTCTTGGGATCGAGACGGTGCTTTCTGCAATACTCAACAAATCGACCTTGATAGTTAATTTTGCACGTATTAACAAACTGTCTCGCTTGTGGGTCATTTAAATTCTTGAGATTGACAACGGGAGAAACCTTAGCGGGGGCGTTCTTTTTTGTCTGTTTAGGGGTGACGTGCTGCTTTTCTTCTTCAGAGAAATTCTTGCGAGTCTGAACGGTCAAACTCTGAGTATTTTTAAGAACCTGTTCGAGTTGTTCGGGGGTAGCAGAAAAGAAAGCGTTACGACGTGCAAGCGTTTCTTTAGAAGTCTTGTTTGATTGTTTAGTCATCTTGATAACTCCGATTAGATATGTACTAAATTGTCTGTAGATTAGTAAGTAGTGAATTACTATCTACACTTCATATTTTACGCTAGTATATATAAATGTCAACAAACACGAATAGGGATAAACCCTATTAAGGGTAAATCCCTAAACCGAGAATGGGTGAGCGGGGTTAACTGGGTAAGGTCGCTAATCGGAGTTATCAACCATTAGCGGGAATCCCGTTAACCTTTCAGGTCACTACTCCCTAGCTCACTCATAAATTTTTACTCTTGTCAAGCGAATTTTTCTAGAGATTTACCCTAGGGTGGGTTACTATTTCCCACCGGTAGCAGTTACATTAGTTACCCCTCTGTAACCTATACTTTATCACCCCTCGCTCACAGCTTTTAAAATTCCAACGTTTTTTCGTCGAAACCGGCGACTCTCACGTTAGCGAAACGCACGTGCGCTTGGAGGATAAAATTCGCTCGTCAATAGCGTGCCAACACTTTAACACAAAACGAATTCCTCGGCAAGAAGCGTTTTAAGCGATTTGCGTTCAGGATAAATCTCGCTGGGTCAATGCGCGTTCCGAGGATTTTGATGCCCAAGAAAGCATTTTCCAGCCCTTCTGAGCGGCTTTTGTGTTATGTCATGTGTAGTTAGTTGTTTACTGCATAAAACTCCGTTATAGAACGCTGGAAACAGGTTTACAGTCATTATTCATAAGTAAGTAACTACGCTATAATACTCATATCGAAACAACGAACAAGGGAGTTCAAAGATGTGCAGAATAGAAAAGCGAAGAAAGTATGATGATCTTGCTTTAGGTGGTGAAGTCATCGTCTTTGATAGTTTTGAAGATTACGCAAATTCGATTAAAGACCCGAAGATTTATAAAGAGTTTTTAGAGCGCAACCCTGATTGTGACGCTATACCGTGTGTTTACAAGTTCGTGCGCAATGAAGAACAAGCAAAAGAATTTGTAGAAAAAGCAATCGAAGCAGGTGATGAAGATTTTCTTGAAGTGCAAGAGTTAGCTGAAGAAGAAGAGGTAAAGGGCGGTGCTTTTGCAATATGTATGGGCGAATATGACGGCTTGCCCCGATTCAGTTTCACTAAACAAGGTTATCTCTTAGACGACCCCGAATAGAAAGTACAGAATAACTCATAGTGTGTACCTTAGACCCGCTATTCTTGTAGTGAAAAAGAAAGAATAGCGGGTTCTTTTTTGCTCGCCTGAAGTTGCCTGACCGTCCACAACCGGCCTGAAAGCCACATACCTTGCCTTGAGCCACCAGACTGCCACGCCTAGCCAGACTAGACTGCCTCCATAGCCAAGACTCCATAGACTCTTATTGCCAAGCCAGCAAAGACCGTTTGCCAGCGGTTAAAAGACTCGTGCCTAGGATTTTCTTTGCGCGCCAATGGCAATTGCCAACGCCACTAAGACTCTGTTGCCTTGTGTGCAAAATTCGCGCCAAGGATAAATTTCGCTTGCCAATAGCCGTGATTGGAATTCATTTCAGCTCCGAAGGTTATTGCCTTGGATTTGCTTCAAACATAAATTTCGTGTTGCCTAGGCATTCGTTTTGTTCTCTCAACTGTTGCCAATGTTGCTGTCGGTTTGTTTTGTTTCGTTGGAATGAGTTTGATTGAATCTTCCCGCCTACATTCAAACAGTTAATATATAGTTATCGAAACAACGAACTATGGGAGTTCACACTATGAAGATCGAAAAATTCAAGAAGTACGATCACACCGCAGAAGATAATAATTATTGTGTTGTTCTCAGTAATTTTGAAGAATTCAAACGTTTTTCAAAAGGTGAGACTGCTGAATTAGTCGAGTTCGTCGAAACTCATAGAAAAGAACTTGGTTTTTGGCTTTGGGAAAGTTTCCCCGTCGTTTTCACTTTTGTGAAAGGTGAAAAAGAAGCCCGTGAATTCGTCAAAAAAGCGATTGACGAAATTAACGACATTGAATATACGACCATACATTTGTATGCAAAAGAGAATGGTTACAAGGGTGCATACGAGGTCTTGAGCGGAGAAGCCGACGGTTACGCAAGAATCAGTTACAGCGATCAGGGCTATCTAATTGACTCAATCGAAGTTTAAGCAGTAAGAAACCCGCTGTATTAGAGCTACCCTATTTAGCTCGGTACAGCGGGTTTGTTTTACCGGTATCGATTACGTTGGAATACAACATCTTGTATGTATGAAAATTTCTTTGATTTCAACTGTTTCCAACCAATTTGTATATCTATGAATAGTGCCTTGGCATTAAAAACCCATTGAATTTGATTGCCAGAGTTTGAAAAACCGGTTGTTTGAATGCCTTGGATTGAGAGACTCAACGCCTGCTAATAAAAGACCGCCTATTCTTGGGCTTGTTATAATGAAATTGCTTTTTTAAGCGAACACTCAAAAGCACAATCCGCTTAGATTTATGCGGGCGCTAAATCAGTTGTCATTTACTTGTAAGTGATAAATTAAAAAGCCCCGCTATTCGCAGTAGCGGGGCCGATAATTCTACAAGTGCTTAAATGAGTACGAAGCATAAAAAGCACAGAAGAACTATATCACACAAAGAACTAAAAGAGTATCGAAAGATGCTCGTTGCCTTACTTTGGTTTCTCAGTTTGGTAATGATAACGGTTCTTGATTTAGTTCAGATGTAATTTTTCTTCCCTTCGGAGTGTTGTGTCATTCCGAAGGTTTTCTTTTTACGTTTTCTCTGGACGCAATGCGGCTAAGGCTAAGAATAATTAAATTTAATTATTTATTCTCTTTTTTCTTAAGGGTTTACACATCCGGTTGGAAAACCTTGAATCAAGTCAGCAGAAATTGGGAAAGCCCCTCCATCCCCTAGACTTGTTTACTTGATTCCCTTTCAAGCAACAGAGGTATAAGAGACAGAGAAACTGCCAACTGCTGACTTATCAAGATTCAAACCAACCGAATAAACATCCGTCTAGTTCTAACCTCACTGACAAGTCCTCAATGTCTGAGTGCAGAAACAGCGAAAGCCCCCACAAAGGCAAAGATCGAAACAGCCCAGAAGAAACTTCTGGAAAATATTCGTGATTAAGACTGTAGCATACTTTGATTCTTTTGTAAATAGTTAACTACTTATTATTCGGCGTATAATGAAGGTCATCAAAACAAGTAATTTGAAGGAGAAAGTGGTGTTTGAAAAAGCCGCCAGCCGTTATCTTGAAAAGAAGGCAATGGTTTCTGAATCTGAGGTATCTCAGGAGCGCCGTTTGACTTTGAAAAACAAGAGGCTCAATTTACAGGCGATTGGTTCTCTTATGGATAAAGTCGGCAAGCATATTAAGGAGATTCGCAAACAAGGACTGTATCCCAAGAAGGTTGAGGAGCTGGAAGCAGAGCGAATCAGGCTTGTGGAAGATTGTTTGAAGGAATCAAGAAAGTTCTTGGACGAGAACAAACAACCCAATCCGTTTCTTAATGCTTAAGCAATGAAATTCCAACCTCTCAGAAACGCCCAAAATCGCTTTCTGAGAGGTTTTCTTTTGTCAGACGAACTTAACTCACAGAATACTTAAAAGTCGCTCAGAAGCCCGCTATCGAGGTTTTAGAAGCGGTTTGAATTTATACCGACGATGACGGTTTGAAATCTGAGTCAAAAATACCGTTTTAGCGCCTAGGATTTAAGTAATCTTTTACTTATTTCCAGAGTTGGGAGATTAAACAAAGTCAGTGCCTAGGAATTTAATCAGTCAGCGTTTGACCCGCACTTCTGCGGGTCTTTTGTTTAGAGACAAGCTGGGATGTCTCTCATGTCCCAATCGTGCTTACCGATGTAGGGGTTATTGATTGCATAACGGTCGGAGAACGATTTGATATGACGCCCCGTTGTGCGAGACCATGCAGATGACATCTTATAAAGCGTCCCATTTTTGATGTAAGCAACGTTTGTCGAGTAAGAAACCAAAATTTTGAGACCGCTTTCAAGTTCTTGAATCTTTGCTTTATGGTAAAAACTCTTGTGACCGTCATACTCAGAAGGTTGTAATTCATAAGTCTTCATTTGCGAACTCCCTTAGTTCGTTGTTTCGATATATACATATTACTAGCATAGTTATTGGCGGGGAGAATGAACGAAGTTAATGCCAATGTTTTGACGGTCGGTTATTTGATTCCTAGGAATTGAAGATGTGAAAAGAAAACCCCGCTTTTGCGGGGCGTTGTGTGTTATACACACATATAGTAGTTATAGAAGTCAAACAAGAAATTCTTGAACTGTTGTATTTCTTCTTCGTTTTCTAAGTCAAACATGAAATTGAAGAATTCAACATCTTCGGGTACCGAGATATGCAATCTATCCCAGTCGGCGCCCTTGTCATTAAAATCGTTGTCGATTGAATTGGTTGACTCACAAACTTTGACCCAGACACCGTACTCGGTTTTTGTGATGCTTTTATCTGCGTTAAGAAATTGAACATCATCAGCAACAAAATTTAGTTCTGCTGTATAGTCTGAGCTTCTAAGCTGATTGTAGTCGTTCATTGAACCGTTAAATTCAAGGTTACGACTTGCGAATTTTGCGTATTTTTTAACTAAGTCTTTCATTTGCACTCCCTTAGTGTGCGTTGTTTCGATATATGTATATTACTCTGCTGGTTATTGGCGGGGTGAGTGCATTATTTTCAGTTCCAAGAATGTAGTGTTTTCACTTCCGAGTTTGTAGCGCCAAGGAATTGATTATTCTTTTTCTTTGGATTTCGTTTGCTCAATGCCAAGGCAATGTGTGCGCATTCGACTCTGGATATAAATTTCAGCCAACAAATAGCAATTTGTTTCCTAGGATTTGATTTTGTTTAACAAAACCCGCCAATCTTCTTTAGCGGGTCTCTTTGTTCGTTAATCAAGCGGTTTGTAATAGACTTGGTAGCACTTGCCCCAAACACCTAAGATGTCATCACGATAGAACTCCCCTTCATCATCGGGGTCAACCGTTGTCAATATGTTATTGTGTCGCATGAATTCCCGCACTGTTTCGGCTTCTTCGGGATTCTCGTAATCAAGCCCTGAAAAATCACCGTTGATTAGAGCGGTCATGTGTGCTTCAAGAAAATAGCCGATCAAATAATCATCTAAGTTCATAATTCACCCCCGTTTATTGTTCTGAATCTTCAACCAACTTAGCAACTAACCAGTTGAGGTAAAGCGCTGTATAAATTCTTTTCGCTTTGTCGGTACACGTGATAATGTCTTTGAAAGTTAAACCGATTTCATAAAGAAACTGATGACCGCTATCAAGCACTTCATTTTCAACGTAAGCAAGAATCTTTTTATTAAATGTTTCGTTATCCCAAAACTTGAGTAATTCTTCAGTCGTGAAGACTTTCTCAGCGCTTTCTTTTCTCAATCGGAGAATTTTCCCGAAACAGTCATTTATGTTGAGTGAACTCTCTATCGTTATGACGATCATTTTTAACTCCCGTTAAGTTTGTTTCGATGATTAAAGTTTACGCTATTGATTATTGGCGGGGAGTTAATTTATTTTTAAATCCAATGATTTAGAAAGTCATAGCCTAGGATTTAGAATTGTTTTTCTATTGGAAATAAATAATAGGAATTGTTTTATTGGAATTAAATAATTAAATGCCTTGGAAATAAAGACTCTGAATTTAAAATGCCTACAATTCATTGATTAAAAAATGAGCGGGATTGCTCCCGCTCTTCGGTTGGTTATTCAAACATTGCCCGCACTAGGTAATTTACGTAATACCAAGTGTATTTATCTACCGCAATTTCATTGTGTTTAATGAGGTCTTCTTCATCAAGCTCAAGCATACTCATAAACTTCTTCAAGCCGAAACAGCAGTAAACCTCATAGATAAGATCATCAATTGCATCCCTGTTTGCTTCATAGAAGGGAACAATGTCTTCAGCGTGGTAAATGAGAGCGGTACAAGAACCAGACTCGCAACCACCGTAATTAATGTTACCGAGCTGATCTGCGAGGTCTTCAAGTTCTTCATCGGTGCTTTCGGCATCAAAGCCCATGTATTCAAAAAGATTTTTGTATTCGTCTTCTTTAAAGCATGAACGAATTTTTGCGATTGTCGGTTTAACCAGTATTTTGAACTCCCTTTAAGTTCGTTGTTTCGATATGTATATATTAGTCTTTTGATTATTGGCGGGAGTTATAAATGTTTTCAATTCCAACATTTTAAATAATCTAATTCATAGCCAAGGAATTAAATTATTTTTATCATTGGAAATAGATTTTTAATTCCTAGGCTATAAATAAATTCAAATAAAAATTCCAATGAAAGCAGCTTAAAAATAACCCCGCATTTCTGCGGGGCTTGTCTTGTCGGTTAGAGTTTAGCTATTCTGTCTTGAAGTTTCTCAATGAACTCTTTAGACATATCATTGATGAAGTCAATGAACTCAGGTTTAAAAAGCAGATTTAACAGGTCGATACAGAGTACATCCCCGTGATCGTCTTCTGAATAGCTGAACGTTTCTCTAAAACACGGGCGGTACGTCGTAGCGAACTTTGTGCAATCTTCATTAGCGAAGACCAAAACAGCACCCCAGCTAACAGCGGAGCAATCTTCTTTTGTTTCGGGGTCGGGGGCATGAAGATAAATGTCAATTGCGAAGCATTCATCACCAACATCTGCGAATGCAGGGTGATAACCAAAGGGTGTGTGAAGTTCGACCGTGTACTCACCGAAGGGCTTTTCAAGATCAAGGTCATGCAATTTATCGCTGAGATTATTTACAAAGTTTTCAAGTTTTGTCATTTTTTGAACTCCCATAGTGTGTTTGTTTCGACAATTCACAGTTTACGCTTACGAACGTAGGCGGGGAGATTTCTTCAATTCGATTCCTATGTTTGCGATTCTACAAACCCCGAGCCAAGGAATTTGTTTTATCTCAGTTGGAAACAGTTTTCTAATTTCTAGGAATCTGTTTTCTCAGTTCTGGATTTAATTTATTTCCTAGGCATTGTTTAAGTAAGGGCGGTTAATTCCGCCCTTCTCTTTTAATAACCGTACTCAGCTAATACACCAGTTACATAAGCCGTCACACGACTGCACATAATATCTTCAATGCTTTGCAGGTTATCGCTATCGTCGTAACCGTAAGTTCTGAGATAAGCAAGAATGTCGTACTCATGACGGTTGTAAAACTTGACTTTCGGGCAGGTGTAAATCAAAAACTGAGAAGACCCGATGTCTTCAAACTGTTCAAACAAATCATTCAGCTCGTCATCATTTTCTAACTTTGCTTTGAAGTCATCATCTTCATGGTCATAATTAAACCCAGTAAAACCGAGCGCATTAGCGATGTAACGAAAGTCACGATTAACAGCGTAAGCGTTGTAAGCATCAATTCTCTTCATAGTGTGAACTCCCTTTAGTTCGTTGTTTCGATGCTTAAAAGTTTACGCGGTTGGTTATTGGCGGGATGGTTTACCGGGTTTTGATTCCAATAACCTTGAAATATTTTCCCGTTTTGCCAAGGAATAATGATAATTTTTCCCGCAGTTCTCTTATAATCAATGGGAAAATTTCCCGTTTTGTTACAAATTCTGCGCCAAGGACATATTTCTTCTTATTTTAGCCACGTGTTTTCCAGGCTTTTCGTTTGTTCTCCCTCCAAGGCACACGTACTTCTGCTCTAAGGATAAATCCCGTCAAGGAATAGCTTTCAAATCTTCAATTCTCCGCCATCTCTTCTCTGCCAAGGCGTTTGCTTCTTTCCTAGGCGTTCACACGTGTTACTTCAAGGATAAGTTTCGTCCGGATATGCCCTTCTCTTTCTTCTTTCCACTGCTTTATTCAGGCAAAAATCCCTGCTGTTAATTTTTCGTAGATGATTTTCTTCATCTCATAGAGGGTCTGACTAAGCAACTCTCCAAGAGCTTCAAGACTTCTTCATTTTCGTCTTTTTCAAAAATTTTCGCTCACTGCTTTGTCAGACCGCCCTTTTAAATGACTCTTCTCAGCGCTTTTGACACAGCACTGCTGATTTCATTGATGTATTCATTAACTTCAATGAATGTTTTTTCATCTACTGATTCCTGTACGAGCTCGAGATCGTCAGAATCAACAATTCTGCCTTCCAGCCAGCTTCTAATCAGCAAATAGCGCTTGTTAGTCTCGTCATAAGCATAAACCGCTACTCTTTTTTGAAATTTGTCATCTACCGCAATGCTTGCGAACTCTAATTTTACGATCTTCATTGTCATAACTTCTCTTAAAGTTGATAATTTCATTGTAACTCAATTACTTTTTGGAAGATTACTGTATAAATAAACTGTCCAAATCTTTAAATTGATGATTTTCTAAAACCCAATACTGACGGTACTTAGAGCATAGTCCGACCCTCTATGAGATGCTCAATTTTCAAGGTATAAGAATGCTGTATAAATACAGTAAAATTACTGTATAAATCATTCCCGAGAGATTCTCGGATTTTCGAAGTCAGCGCCTAGGATTCAAGAACTCATTGCCTTGGATTCGCTGACTCAATGCCTAGGAAAAGAAGACTCTGAAGGTTGCCTATGAGCAAATGACTGTTGCCTTGGCAATGACGACTGTAACGCCTTGATTTTAAAGACTTCCTTGGAAGAGGTTTTGTTACAAAGTTTGCTTGGATTTTCATTATGTGGAAAATGCATGAATGAGGGAATTTTATGAATTTGCGTTATCAATCCCTCCCCTATTTCTGCCTTATCCTGTTGTATCTCTCTCCTCTGTTTTACCTTACACCTATTGATTGCCTATCTATAATACGTATTACGTCTGTACGTCTTTCTTCGGCTTGTATTCGCTCTCTGTATGTTGATTGCCTAAGCCGAAGGTAGTTTGTTAGGGCTGTGTTTGTTTGTTGTTTACAGCCCTTTTATGTTGTTTCTCTGTATTAGCAATATCTCTTGATATGTCTCTTTGAAAACCAAATGTCGTTATAAATTTCCGTTCTTTCGACTGGTTCAATCCTAATTTCTTCTTTAATTTTGTAAAGGTTATTTGTCTTCAGCGCCAACTGAATAAGATCGATGAAATTTGATCTCATGTAACTGAGATAACAATCAATCATGTGTTTCTTAGTTCTATCTTTGTCTTTAGGGAAGTATTTGTTCATAAAAAGTTCAAGACCCGAAGGTTCGTTTGAAAGCAAATTCTTATCTTCTTCATAAACCTCATTCAGTTTTTCGTACACATATTTATCTTCTAACCAAACTGCAACTGCAAAATCAGTGAGCGCTCTAAGATCAGTGTAGAAATCAATCCAATCGCAAAGACCTCCGATAGAGACACCTAACGGATAAAGCATTTCATCTGTCAGCTTGTCATCGGTCAGGTATCCATTAAGCAAAAACTGACTGATTATGTAATCGCCCCTTTTAGCGTCTAAGAGTACCGTCATCTTTTAACTCCCTTGTTGAGTTTGTTTCGATATAGACATAATACCGAGATGGTAACTGGCGGGAAGAACGAAGATCAACATATTCCAACCAATCAACGTGTTAGATTAACTGAATTTGGTACCCTCATTGATAAGGGTACCAAGAATTAACTTATTGAATTAGCGTCAGTTAAAACAAGAAAATTCAATGAAATAATCTTTAGAACCATCGGCGTTCTGTCTCTCAATGTAATCAACCCAAGAATTATCATCAAGCGGGACTGCTAAATCTCTGATACTGTTGACATCACAATAAGCGGGATTTTCAGCGTGCAACTTAAGAATTTCTTCATCAGACATTTTAGATAAAGTTGCGATGGGAAGTTCAGTAAAGGAAGCGCATTCATCATAAAAGCATAATGCGTGTTTATGTCTTAGAACAAAATCGCACCATTCTTTTTTGATTGATTCTTCGTAGCAACTTTCTTCACTTTTGAGACTGAAAAAGCGAAACTGAAGTTTTGCTTCAACCCAACAACTATTATTGTTGTGCATTGTTTCTTCAGTTAAAGACCAGCTATTGCCGAAAGTTTGAAGTCTTTCTTTTTCCCATGCGGTGAATTCTTCTTCAGATTCAAAACTGAAAGTCTTTTCGATGATGGGTCGATCACAACCTGCTTGAAGACGTAATCTCATTTGTTTTTTCCCTTGTTTGTTGTTTCAATAACTACATATTAGAGAGATGGTTATTGGCGGGGTGAATAAATTCGATATATTCCAACTAATCAACGTGTTAGATTAGTTGGAATAGCCTTGGAACGTGTTAGATTCACTGAATTTGGTACCCTTATCAATGAGGGTACCAAGAATTAACTTATTGAATTATTCTGCTCATACACCGCAATAGAATTCGACGACATAATCTTTAGTACCGTCAGGTGCGATTCGTTCTGCTAAGGGCGTTCCAATTTCATCAATAATTCCCGTCTCAACAAAGTATCTTAGTGATTTGGGCTTTTCGGGTATTTCTTCAACCACAGTGGGGTCGGGGTAATGCACTACTCTATGAACTCTCGGTTCTCCGCACGCTTTCCACTCTTTATCAATAAGTTCTTCATCGGTAAGTTTCTCTAATTCGGGAATGTTGCCGTAATGATCGCCGTTCTTGTCTTCCCAGCAGGTCAAGTTGTGATAAAACATTAACGACTGTTTGTGTCTGAGTATGAACTCTATAAATTCGTTTTCGAGTTTGCTCACACTTTCAATGGTTTTTTCTTTTGTGTTAAGAAAATTGAAAAAGACTTGAGCGTAAATATCTTGAACGGGGTTGCTTTCATCAAACAAGCACCAATTTTTGCCGAACTCTTTGCGTCTTCTGTTTTCAAAAGCAGTGAATTCTTCTTCAGTGTTAAAAATTAAGCAGTTGTAATAAAGATCGTTTTCGGCGTCTCTTAGTTGATAAATCATCTCGTTTACCTCTCTTAATGAGTTATTGAACATAACTACATATTAGAGAGATGGTTATTGGCGGGGAGCAGTCTTTAAATCGTAGCCAAGAAGTGATTTTTAGGAAAAGTCAATAAAATAATAATATCCTTTAAAATCAATCAGTTAGAAAAATAATCGTTAGTTGACGTGATATTCTTCGGGTAAATCCTAATGCTTTAATCCAATTATAAGTAGTTATTTACTTAATTATTGCTTATAATGAGAAACAAATAAGAAAAAGATTGTTCTTTTAAAAATAGATCTCCTTAAAGTTAGCTGATAACGCGAGAGTTGGTTTTATGGTGGGTTTATCACTCGAAATTATCTCAAATCTGTGGAACAAACCGACTCTCGCACCATTTTTATAGGATGTAAGTGATTACTTATGTAAAACAAGGATTGTCGATCAACTTCGAGAGGTTAGACAATCTGCGACTTGGTACTTAATGGCTTAGAAGCGTGACCGAGAAGTAGTAGGAAATAAGAAGCTCTGACAACGGACGCTTGTTAGAGATTGAAGATTTCTTCAAGGTTTTCAGATTCATAACCTGAGTGAACGCGGTGCAATTCCGCCCTTCTATTCCCAAATCGCATATTTTTTTGATAGTTAGAACGAGGTTAAGCAGAACCTGATGAAAGGCGTCCCTCTGGGTTCCCGAATGGGAGTACGTATGCCAGTACGAAGAATTCCTTTGAGCTTGTGGGTTCTGCTTCAATCTTTTAAATGGTTCTCCGATAGCTCAGTCGGTAGAGAGACGGAGTGTTAATCCGTGGGTCGTTGGTTCGAGTCCAACTCGGAGAGCTACCGAATTCAGTTTGTTTGTTTGATCTACAAGCAACGAATGCCGTGCTCCAGGGTTTCTGTAGCGGTTCTATCTCTTCTTGACCTGAAATGAAGAAGGTTGTCGCAACCCATTCAAAAGCGATTGCGGAGTTTAGGTTTTTACTCGGAAAAGACTTTGGTGTGGTTAGCCAATTCAAACGGTCTAGCGCTGGGTTGTGTCGAAGAAATAACAAGGGGTCTGTTAAAGATCGACAGACTCCGCCTCAAAGTCATTTGGCAAACAGATGATTTTGAAGTTTTATCGCAGTGGTGGCATGAGTTGGTCGATGGCGGCGGACTGTAAATCCGTTTCTCTAAACGGGACGCGTTGGTTCGAATCCAACCCCTGCGACCATAGAGGCATAGCTTAATTGGTTAAAGAACTCGGCTTATATCCGAGCAAAGCGGAGTCTTGATAAGGCTCTGTTGAAGGTTCGAGCCCTTCTGCCTCTACCAAGGTTGTTAAGTGCGTAGCTCAATTGGCAGAGCGACGGTCTCCAAAACCGTAGGTTGAGGGTTCGATTCCTTCCGCATTTGCCAAAATCAGCAACAGGTATGCTGATTAAATGTTGATCTGAGAGGGCGTGTCAGCGAACGTTGTCTCAGGGAGTTTCGAGGGGTTCTAAGGCATAACCTCAAGCTGACTAGCTAAAGCGAAAGAAAAGCCTTAACGGAGTTGACCTGCACTATCCAAGACATAACGTCTTAAGGCTTGTGTTTGGAGTTCGTGCAGGTTTTTATAAAGATATGCCGACAAGCTGTATGGAACGTTCAGTGCCCTCTCTATGAGAGAGTTCCTGTCCGGCTCCACTAGCGGGTATATAAAGCCTCGACAATAGCTTCCTCGTCCGGCAGTAAAGCGCAACGCCGTCGAGTCATTGCAGTGTGCAAACCGTAGGACGAACGAGTTTGTGAAGGGTACGTTAGATTGGCCACTGGCGTACCTGTACGACCGTCAACGGGCGCCTTTAGTTGATTGGAAGTACGAATGGTCGGAGGTAGCTCAGTCGGAAAGAGCAATCCCACAATTAGGGAGGTGTCGTGGGTTCGAGTCCCACCCTCCGACAATTTTTATAAGGAATCTATTTAATGTGGCAAATTAAGAATCCCGAAATCGAGAAGAAAATTCTCGTTTTCTTTACTCAAGAAGAAATTGATTTAGCCTGTAAAGGGCAGATTGATGATGAATTTTCTTACGTTATCTTTAGAAAGAATGACTGTCTTGGCTTTAATGAAGTCAGTTTCGAAGTTAAAAAAGAAGAGCTTGAGGAAGTTGAAAAATACGACCCTAGAACTTGGAACGATTTCTCTAAAGTGAAACCGCCTAAGCGTGGGTGTTATCTGATCTCTAATTGCACTATTCGTGATTATCCTTCTGAAGGTTTTGTAGCTTATTGGAATGGTGAAAAATGGATTTATCCAACCCCTACTACAACCACCTTCTTTAGAGCTATGCCTACAGATGATGACTTCGGCGGCTTTTGGGATACGAAAGGTCTCTAATCGTGCCCAATCCATTCGTTAATCTCATTGTTGCACGCAGTCGTAACGGCGTGATAGGCAAAGACGGCAAATTACCTTGGCGATTGCCTGAAGACCTGAAGTTTTTCAAAGCAAAAACACTCGGTCATCACGTCGTTATGGGACGCCATACTTGGGAATCCATCGGTCAAAAAGCCCTGCCAGAAAGAAGCAACATCGTTTTAACGAGCAATTCTGATTACAAAGCTAAGAACGCTTTTGTCAGCTCCTCCTTAGAAGATGTTTTAGGGCGTCTTAATTCTGATGAAATGGTGTTCATTATTGGCGGGGCAGAGCTTTACAAACACGCTCTGCCTTACGTCAAACGCGCTTGGATTACTGAGATTGATGCGGATTTTGAAGGTGATACGACATTTGACGCTTTAGATGAAAACGAATGGAAGCTCGTTTGGGTTGAAGAACACCCAAAGACCGAAGAAAGACCCTTCGGTTTTAAATTTCAGTGCTTCGAGAGGGTTAAATAATGTGGCAAATTAAGAACGAAGAGCTTAAAAAGACAGTTGGAGCTTTCTTCACCGATGAAGAAATTGATGAACAAGTTTGTCGTGTCTGGGAAACAGATTCCACTTACGTGCGTCTTCAAAAATACGTTCAGCCTTCTTATCAAACCGTAATCTTTGAAATTCCATTAGAAGAATTCAAGTTGATCTACAACCCTAACGGTTGGAACCCTTATCCGTCTGTCACACCTCCCAGCGAGGGAGACTGGCTCGTACAGGACAAGTACGGAGATTTAACAATCAGAGAGTTTCACGCCACTTATGGGCCAGAGGGTTGCGATAAATGGTGGGAAAACACTCCTTCTTATTACCCTGAAGCAGTGGCTTTCAGAGCTTTGCCTGAAAAATATGTGGAGTAAAGAAAATGAAACTGAGCTGGTTTGAATGCAGGTTTCTTGCAAAGAAACTACAAGAAATTGCCAAAGACCCAAAGGCAACTGATTATGAGAGATTAAAGTGCTCAGAGCTTCTACCGTTGTTTAAGAGACTGGCGGATGCACCTCATAGTCTCGACGGTAGGGAACGAGATATGGAAGTTCCTCTCGAAACTCAGTTGGATGAAAAGATTGCAGAGTTGGTCAGCTTAGAAAGCAAGATTGATAAAAAGACTGACACTTTAGAAAAAGTTTACGCCAATGCAACAAAACCATTTTGGATGTTCTTCATTGATCTCGTGAAGCTCACGCTATCCATCAGTTTTGCTTGTGCGATCTGTTACACGATTTCAAAAGTCGTTCCTCAAGAATGGGCAATTTGGATGCCGATTCCCATTGTTGCTCTTTTGGGCGTGTGGTATTTAGTACAGATGTATTACGAGTCTTGGCTTCACGGTCATTGGAAATAAGAATGAAGAAAGTTGAACTAGCGATTGAAGACGCAGAAGCCTGTCTAAACCTTTTACGGTGCCTATTGAAAATTGTTGAACGTCTATCAGTAAAGAGAAAGGCTTTTACTCCTCCTGAACGGAGTTCGCCTCCCTTCCCAACTGATGCACTTTTTGAACTGATGGACAACCTTTCGTACGCAATTAAAAAAGCAAAGGGTCAATAGATATGACAGTGAAGGTAATTCAATGCGATCACAAGAAACGTTTAGACGGATATTGGTCTGAACTCAAGCGACTTGCAGACAGGTGGGAAAACGACCTATCCGATCTTAAGAGGATTAACGAAATCTCGGAAGCAGAAGCTCTTTCAGAAGGCGATGTTCTTGAACATCTTTGGGATTACATGGAAGAAGTCAGCACTCTTGCTGACGATATATACGAAGACGAAGAAAACGAGGAAGAATAATAATGGAACTCTCACCTCTTCTCATCTACTTCATCGGCCAGTTGAAAGCGTTTAATGGCGTATGTATTTTTATTACCGTTTTCGGTGGGTTCGCTTTACTCGTTTTTAATTTTTTGAAAGCCGCAGAATACTGCACTGCAAGCTGTAAATACTCCATTGAGAAATATCGCAAGTTTGCGCAAGTAGTTAACAAAGTGAATAAATGCTTAGGCCCAATAGTGTTTGTCGCGTTCCTGGGGGTTGCTTTTCTTCCTTCACGTAGCACTGTAGCCGCCATGATCGTTATCCCTGCTGTAACGAACAACGTGCAGGTGCAAAATATCTCCAAGAGTGCTCTTCAGTGGGCGGAACAATACATTCAAGAACAACTTCGGCCTAATAGAGAAAATGATTGAATTAACTCCGACCACAATTTACGCCATCTCCACAATAGATGAAGTAAAAAGAGTATTGGGCTCCCTATCTTTTGTTGGCTCTCTTGCTATTTTTGGATTACTGGTTGCCCGCATTGGAACCGCAATTATAGAGTCTGAAGAAACCAACGAAAAATTTTGTCGCTGGTTTAATCCGATGATGCCAAAAATTCTCGGCGCTTTTATCTGTGTCGTTCTTCTCAATACCTTTCTGCCTAATCAAAAGACAATAGCCGCCATGATTGTTGTTCCAGCTATTGTCAACAACGAGAACATTCAGAATATTTCCAAGAACACCCTTCAGTGGGCGGAAGAGTACATCAAAGATCAACTTCAAACCAAAAAGAAAAAATGATTGATAAATACAAAATCCACAATGAAATCTGTCTGAATCTTCATCAGACTTACGTCGCCAAGAATACCGACTACGGGGATTCTTTCGCTAAAACCCGCTCGGAGTTCCCCGAAGCAATTTTGATTCGCTTGTCTGATAAGTTTGAGCGCATTAAATCTCTTTATCGCAAGTCTGACCGTCAAGTCAAAGATGAAAGCATTGAAGATACCCTGCTTGATCTTGCAAACTATGCGATTATGGAAGTCGTTGAACGTCGTGCAATGAAGCGTTCTGATGCCAATGACGAACCTCAGCACGTCTCTTTGCCGATTCAAGCAAAGTACACGGATAACGACGAATATCCTTACAGGTAATTAAACATGACTAAGTTTGATGTAGTCTCCGACCTGCATTTTGATCACTTCGTAGAAAGCGGTGAAGCGGGTACAGAATTCTTGGAAAGCGTATTTCTCAAGCCAACTGCTCCCAATCTTTTAGTAGCGGGAGATATTGGCAACTGGTACAGCGAACACGCTTTGTTTTATACAGACTACTTTTTCAACTTAGTTAGACATAAATATCAAAACGTCGTTTGTGTCTTAGGAAATCACGACTATTACCTCTTCGGCCTAGATAAAGAATCTAGCCCTGTCGCAAAGTACCGTGAGCGCTATTCAGACTACAAAAATGTTCATTTTCTTAGTCTTAGCGACGCTCCCAGCACGGTAAAAATTGAAGACACTACAGTCATTGGCGGAACACTCTGGTCTGATCTTGATCCAACCTATGAGCTTGATATTGTTCGTCGTCTCAATGACTTTTGGTATGTTCACGGCTTAACAGCAAAAGACTACCGAGACAGATTCACAAAAGAATTGCTTGAGCTTGATAGACTGCTCGAAATACACAAAGATGAGGAAGTTGTTGTTCTAACTCATCATGCTCCAACTTTTGCTACAACGCCAATGTTCAGCGATAGCCCGCTTCAAAGTGCTTTCTGTACTGACCTTACGAGGATGTTTCTTTCTCGGTCAAACATCAAAGCATGGGTATTCGGTCATACCCATGTCAAAGCCGAGCTTGAGATTGGCGGAGTAAAGCTGGTTGAAAATTCGTTTGGATATTACGGGCAAGAGAGCTTGGATTACAAGCCGAAGTTATTGACAATAGAGTAAAAATTAGCCCCGCTTCTGCGGGGCTTTTCGTTTATTTAGATTCCCATCTTCTGATAGATCAGCGGGAGCAGGTTCGATTCAGGGTCAGGAGTTAAACGATGACCGACCTTAACAGCGATACCGAGCTTAGGGAGCATATTCATGACCTGAGCCGACTGAGCATTTGCGGTTCCGGGACTGTAGGGTTTCTTCAGCAGTGCTTGATAAAGATTCCCCTTTTTACCACCATCAAGAAAACCGTCTTGTTTGAAAGTATCAAAAGCAATTTTGAGTACCGTGTTAAGACTGCAACCGCCCGTCAGAAATGTGTAAAGCTGAATAACCTTTTCGCAAACTTTCTTCTGAGAGAAGACCGTCTTATCGTCCAAGAGCTTTTCAAGCTCACGTACTTCTTTCACCTGTTCTTCTTCATCAATGTCTTTGGTGAGCGCCAGCACGTCTTTCGAGTTCTTGATGCGTTGTTCCAACATCTTCCCGTAACCGTCTTTGTAAGTGACGCGGGGTTCGGAGACTTTCTTTTCTTTCGGAGCTTTTGCAACTTTCTTCGCTTTAGCGGGCTTTGCGGTCTTTTCTTGCTTTTCAACTTTTTCAACCTTGTCTAAAGCGATGAGCTTTTGTTCAACGAAGTCTTTTGTGACGACTTCAGGGATACCGACGGGTTCGTCAATGACGATGACATCTTCAGTGTTCAATGTGCTCATAAGTTCATCTAATTCTTCAGCTATTTGTTTCTCGTTCATGTTGTACCTCTTTGATTACAAAAGAATTTCTATATGCTTATTGTAGAGGTGTGAATATTGGCGGGAAGACTCACCTTATCTTCATTCCAAGCATGAAAAAGCCCCGAAAGTTCGGGGCTGATTTTTAGATGAAAACTTCTGTTGTGAAGAATTCTGCCTGACCTGTTCGTGTTAATTCTCGGTTGATCTTATTGACCATTTCAATGGCAACTTCGTCTTGATAACCGAAACGCCAAACAAGTTGTTCAATCATTATCAGACAGTCTGCAAGCTCGGTGACTAAATCTTTTCGCGTGATTGGATTGTGACCGTGACGGCGCATTTTGATGATAGCCAAGGCACATTCAACGGCTTCTTCCTCCATCTGTCTGAGTTGTTCTTCTTCGGTATGAGCGTTGGCAATTTTCGCAATTGCTTCTTTGTGTTCTATTTCTGTTTTCATTCTTCTAATAATTTCCTTCACAAACCTGATAACAGGTTAATCCAAGCGACCGCCACATTTGAACAACCCGTGTGCGGTCTTCAAAAACTCCCAAAATTTCATATTGACATTTAATCTCGTTCTCATAGATTTCCTTCTTGACTTCCCAGTCGGGGCGAAAATCTCCATCTTTACGCATGAACAACATATCGTCGTAAAAGTTTCCAAAACATCCCCAAACTTTCTTTTTTAGCCAATTCATGGTTAATTCTCGATAGGCTTCAGACCTTCCCGTGACAAACAAGATTCCTCTAGTCTGATAACCGTGCAAAGCGTTTCTAAGCAGTCTTAATGTATTTTTGTTCGACAGAATAACTTCGTCTTTATCCGAATTTTCGTAAAACCTTTTCCAGTCTTTTGGTTCTTGTTGGATAAAGTGCAGACGGTGAGAGCAATCGGCCAAAACGCCGTCAATGTCAAAGATGTAAGCACGTTGTAAATGTGTCATTTTTATTCCAAGATTTTTTAGTACGAGAAAACGGCATAGGTTCTAAACCTATGCCGTCAATGCGTTAGATGTTATGAGTTACGATGTAGTCTCTTAACCCCCTCATGGCTCCCTGCTCATCAATCGTGTAGCGATTCGGCTCGGTGAACAGTTGAACATTAAGTTTGTTTTTGACCGTGATTGTCTTTTTTGTGACCGAAACTTTAAATTCTCTGCCCTCGTATTCGATTAGAGCGCTGAATTTTGGAGAACGGCCGAAAATCGTTTCTCGATTGCTAATGATGAAGTTCATAAATGTCCCCTACTACTGTTTTTCGATCAAATAGTTTTCAATGATGTTGTAAGCGGAATTAAGCTTTTCAAGCGCATAGCCGATTGTTTCGTTGAATTCGTCTTCTGCGTTTTCTGCTATCTCTTTTCGGTCTTTAATGAGCCGAGCTTTTGCAACCCCTTTAACGTTGTCAGTGTGCCTCTTAGCCAGTGAACGAATCACGAGTTTGAGTTCGTCAAGTTCTGAAAGCGCTCCGCAAAAAGCCTCTTCTTGTTCTGTTAAAACTTCGCACCATTCAGCGAGATAACGTGTTAGCGGGTCATCAGAATCTTTACCAACTTCGACCAACTTCTCAACACCGTAAACCTTGCATTCAACTCTTGAAAGACCATTCATTTTGCAAACCTCTTAAGTAGTTACTTACTTAAGTATTATTGTATTTTACTCTATGTAGGCGGGTTGCGCCCACATAGAATTAAGTAGTTAGTTAGCCATTCTTAAGAGTTGAAATTTCTTTCAAAATCTCGCACTTACGGATTTTGAGGTCAATCAGCTCAAGTTCTTGTTCCAAGTTTTTGAGCTTAATTTCCTTGATTGGGTCAATCACGGTTACTGTTTTTTCAACCGCATTTGATGCGCCAGCGACGACTTGAGGTCTGTCTTCTTTTTCTGCTTCACTTATAGTTTTGAAAAGTTGAATTCGATCTTCCGCTTCTCTTGCTAAAGCAATGGAACCTTGCGATTCTGCCTTTTTAAGCATTTCCTCTAAAGGGTAATTTGGAAATTTATTTTTAAGCGTCGCTAAAATCTGTTTCCAATCTCTGCCAAGTTCATAAGCTCTTACTATGAGAGTTTCAATGTCTTCAACAGTTAACGGAGTTGAAAAAGTGTAAAACTTCCTATAGTTTCTTTTTGTCGCTTCTTCAATTCTCTCGTTAAGCAAGTCTCCTACTCTTATTGAGTACGGGTTTTTCTCGTAAGAAAAGTGAAAGTACACTGCGCAACGGGAAACTGTTTTGCCCTTTGTGCCAATAAAGGTTACTTCTTCCAACCCTTCTATAGTGAAACATCTCGACGCTTGACTTCTATCATCTGAAGCCCAATTAAGTACGGCCTGTTCAAATCGTTCTCTTTTTACTTTCATATAAGCTCCTTGTTACTGTCGGGAACCGCTTTTGTGCGATTCATGTTTGCAGTTTACAGGGGTGAATAATGGAATGTTCTTTTAAATCAAAGACATTCCATCAGCTTTCAGGTACAGTTCTTCACTAATCTGATTGAAGGGAAAGATGTAGTTTTTGTCGATATTTCCACCTCTTAGCATTTTGCAGAAACACGCCAACATTACTTCAACGTCATACCGAGCCGAGTGAGCTTCTGTTTCGCTGTATATGACACCAAGCGCAAAGCACAATTCCTTTAATCTCGGCACTTTTCCATCAAATGTCGCCCAGCGGGTTGATCTCATGGTGCAAAGTGTCGGAGTTGTAATCTCGCTCATACCGAGACGCTTAAATTCTCGGTTCAGAAAAGAAGTATCAAAGGCGGCGTTATGAATCACGATAAGTGTGGCATTTTTCAATTGCTCGTGAATCGCTTCTGCTTTCGTTTCAAAAATTGGCTCGCTCATTAAGTCGGCCAATGAAATGTGATGAACGGCTTGTGCTTTCGGGTCTATGGCTCTCTGTGGATTAAATCGTTGTAGGATACTTTTTGACTCGTCTTCCAACAACCTATCGTTTAATACCAATCCACAATACTCAATGATCTTGTGGTCTTCGCCAATACCTGTTGTTTCAAGGTCTAATCCAACTATGTTATTCATACGTGCGCTCTAAGGATAAATCCCGTCGCAACAATGTGATTGGCAAAGATTGCAACGAGATTCAGGTTAATTGATAAAAGTTATCTTCTCACTGCGAAGTCTGGAGAGTTCGTTTTCTGCTTGTTTGAGTTCAAGACTTTCCATCTCCTCAATCACAGGGCCGACGCAAGGTATCGGGTCTGGCGTTCTGTCTCTTGAGACTGCTAACGCTTTCAAGCCTGTTTTTGCAATATAGCCGTTGGTCATCAATGCACATTGTTCTAAAGTGCCGTCAAACGCTTCAAAACTCTTCCTAGCGGGCAAATGAATCGACCAAGTGAAACTCTGCGACAACTCAGCAACATTCCCATCAAAAACGAATAAACGCTTGTTCAGGGCTTCTAATTGCTCGTCTGTCAGCCCGTCGGGGCGAACGATGAATGAGCAATTTGCTAAAACAGTGACGTATATATCAATCGGGGAAAAGTCGATCACGACGTTATCGGGAAGATTTCTGATCATTTTCTTCAGTCGCTTAAACATCAGCTCGTGAAAGTTCAGAAAAGCCTCTCCGTTATCTGTCATCTTGGCGAACTTCTTCTTGTCGATCAACTTATCAACCTCGATATGTACATACTTGCAGTTGAGTTTTTTGGCTAATTCTTCTGCGAATGCTTCTTTTTCAGAACAAATTTGCGGGCCAACAATCTGCACTCTCATTACAATTCCTCTTGGTCTGATTGATTTCCAAGACATTGTAATGGACTCATTTTTGGCGAAATTTCTTTAAATGAGTCCAGCAGAATTAAACCCAGCGAACCGACTTCCTATTGTTCTTCATAAAACTCCGAAGCCCAATCTTCTGTATTGCCAAAACCGCAAAGACTGGCCCGTCGCCTGCGGGTCAAAGACCTCTTGCCTCTATCTTTCCATTCTTTGCGTTTTTTCAGAATGATTAACTTTGCTTTCTGAAGTTCTGCTAAAGACAAGGTGGAGAAATGACAATCTTCAAACTCGATGCCGAGTTCTCTTGCGAGCCAAGCGTAAGCCTGCTTTCTTGTCATTCCTCCGTACTTCCAAAGTTTGTCAAACTCCTTATGACAATCTTGTCTAATCTTCTTTTTGATTGGGATTTTCAGAGTCTTACGAATCTCATTCAGCTTCGATGACATTTTCACGAATGAACGGTTTCATTGCCATCAACTGAGCGATGAAGTCTTTAAAGTCTCTGACTGTCAATTCGAGTTCGATTTCGCTTTCATCCCGCTTATCAATCGCTTTGAACTTCACGGTCGAACTGCCAATTTGTGCTTTTGCAATCAACCTTGCGTTTGTTGATGTTGCTTCTGCAATTTTGCTCACTGCCATAATTAAGCCTCTTTGTCGGTAAAAGTTTTCGGGAATTGATGTCCAGGAAAGTAGAGAATCTTGTCTAGGCCCATTGAGTCAGTGCGGGCACATTCTTTGAGTTCTCTGAGTTCTCTTTTTACTATTTCAAACAGGTAAGGATTGACGTTCTCGAACATATCGAAGATGTCGAGCCAGTCGGCGTTTCGCTCAAGACAAAAGCCCAAGCACGTTTCGCCATACATGAATCGTCCGCTGTAGCTTTTATCTATTCTGAACGAGATGTTTTCGGCTTCGTGAGACCAAGAGACCTCTTCCAAAAGCGCGACTAAATGTAGACTAATCGTTGTCATAAAAATTACCTTTTGTGAGCGTGGTGGTTTATATCTTCCTTCTCTTACGAGCTTCTTCAATCTTTCTTCTGGGATTAGAGGCCCCTGCCTCCATAGGTATCATCGGGGTGATCAAGACGATTCCCCTCGACTACTTCGGCTTCTTTAAGTTTGTCGAGATTCATTCGTTCTCCTCATAGTCCTCTTCAAAACCTACAAGCTCCTGCGCACGAAAGATTCGAGCTCGTTCTTTCATAACTGGCTCGTCGGGCAATCCATCTTCACTTGGCACATCGTCAAGAGCATCTATCCAATCTCCTAGAAGAAACCACGCATCATCTGCAAAGCGTTCACGAATTTTTTTGATAGCGTCTATCTGTTTCTTCTTCAATTCTTCATTCATTCGCTTTTTCCTTTTTCACAATTTCTAAACCGCAATCGGTGCTTTAATAGCGGGATATGATTCATAACCCGTAATCTCAAAATCATCGAACTTGTATTCCCAAGGTAAGTCGTGATGATTTCTTATATGTAATTGTGCGCTCGGGGGTAATGGCGTGCGTGAAAGTTGAAGTTTTGCCTGTTCAATGTGATTGTCATAGAGATGAACATCACCGCCCGTCCAAACAAATTCGTCAGGGATGTAACCCAAACAGTCAGCAAAAATGTGCGTCAGCAAGGAATAACTTGCGATGTTGAACGGCACACCTAAGAAGAAGTCACAACTTCTTTGATAAAGTTGACAAGATAGATACCTCTTGCCGTTTTCTTCTCTTACGAAGAACTGAAAGAGACAATGACAAGGCGGCAAAGCCATTTGGTCAATTAACAACGGATTCCAAGCACAAACGATGTGTCGTCTTGAAAATGGGTACTTCTTGAGATACCAAAGAACTTTGCCGATTTGATCTTCATACGACGTGTAGAGATTAGTAAAAGCATCTCCAAAATCAACAACAACTCCATCCATCAAGCCGAACGGCGTCTCAATCGTTGCGCAAGTTCCTTCTGCTGAATAATGACGCCATTGTTGACCATAGACTGGGCCAAGATTTCCGTCTTTGTCCGCCCATTCATCCCAAATAGTGACGCCATTGTCTTTGAGATACTTGATGTTCGTATCTCCGCTCAAGAACCAAATCAGCTCGTGAATAATGGACTTCAAATGAAGTTTCTTTGTTGTCAGAAGCGGGAAAGACTCTTTGAGATCGAACCTCATTTGAGCGCCGAAGATTGCTCTCGTGCCAACGCCCGTTCTGTCTTCTCGATGATTTCCTTTATCGAGAATTTGTTGCATTAAATCAAGATATTGTTTCATGGTTTTTCAAGAAAAAGAGTTTGATTAAGACCCAAATGATTACCAACAGAAAAATTAAAATTGCCGAAATTGGTTGGTTGTCTCGAATAATTTTCACAGCCGAAAAAAAGGCATAAATACCACCGACTTTGACAATGAAATCAATAAATAATTCGAAAAAAACAAGACATCGCTTCATAGTTGTTTAGAAAAGATAGTGACAACCAATGCCGAGATGACGGCTACTAAGAAAATGGAAAGAGCTAAGTAATGGTTCTTGTCCCAAGCGACGATCAAGCCGACGACGAAAGCCATGAGACCACCAGCGCCCGCCATTAGTCCGACAAGGTGATAAAGAAAGTCAAAGAAGGTCTTCATTTGTTCCCCTTCTTTATTTCCACAACAATCTCTATCGGTTCATAAGCAAACCAAGGTGTGTCGTTTACGTAGTCGCGAGTAGAAAAGTCATACAACTGACCGCCTATGATTTTTACAAGATGGTAATTTTCGTCTGGCGAAGGTTTCGCTATAAATCCTTGTCTTGCTTTGTATTGGTCAATGGGAATTTTTCCTTGATGTGTTAGCTTAAAATTTGGCTGAACTTCTGCTTTTTCATATTTTTGAAATTGCTTAATAACCTTCAGACATTCATCGACAATTTCTTGCGTCGTCCATCTTTTTTCATCGTTCGTTCCAAACGTTGCGTAACCGGTATAGTCTCCAGCATGTGCATAGTCCCACCCAAAACAATAATCGTTAGAGCCTTGAATTCTTCCTCCGAAAGTCAACCCACCATGCACTTCGATCTGATCGTCTATTTCCCAATACCCCTTCTCATAGAACGGGTGATTTTCTGGCACAGCGACATAACCGCAAGGGTGTGTTCCTAGTGACAAGACCGTCCATTTATATTCGCCCACTTGTCCTTCAGCTAATGTCTCAATCTGGCGACGACCACCGTGATATTTCATTTCTTTGTAGATTGTCATTTCAACTCCGTTTTATCGTTGTAAAGGTAGTGATAGACCTTGCCGTTTTCGACTTCGAGACGACCCATGCAACGAGAAAGATTGAAAATCACTGTTGTCGGAGCAACTTCTCTACCAACTCCGTTTTCGTAAAATTCACCATCTTTCTTTTCTGTACGAAAGCCGAAGTAGCGCAAGGTATCTTTAGCTGGCTCGTAGATTTTCTTGAAGAATTTCAGCATCGTGAGACGGCTCGGGCGCAAGTCTTCATACATTTGATTTCTTGTTTGCAAAATCAATTTAGTATTGATGCCTTTCGGAAAGAGACGCAGAGTTGATTCTGGAAGCGTTGCGTTACCGATGTCACACTTAGTGACATAGTAGAAGCCGCGAAACCAATAGACTTTTTGGTTGTAGATAAGCCAAATGCCGTACCTAGAGCAATCAAGAAGCAGAATCTTGTCTCGGTTCCGAATCATGTCTTTTACAAGATCGTCAACCTTCTTGTTGTACTTCCCGTCAGGGAACCACAACGAGGGCCTTTTGATGATCTTCTTAATGTTTTTGAATTTCATTGCTAATCTCCGAATTAACTAAAAGAATTATATCGTAAGTAGTTAACTACTTACGATACGTATAAATGAAATTCCTTAGATAGTTTTTAACAAACCCACTATGTTGTGCCATTCATCTGTTTGAAGCCCAGCATTTATGGCTCCGATAGCGTCTGCTAAGTGTTCATTTTTCTCAACCATGACTTCTTCTCCCTTAAGTTTTCGCTTAATCCAAGGTGCATTCGGAAACTTTCCAGAGGCCCATAAAATCATCTCTTCTTTGCTAGCAGTTTTGTGCTTAACCGCTTTGACTTTGTTTTCTTGAGCAGTCACTTGAATAATTGGTATCGGCAGACTTGCGAGAAGCCCGATGCAGATACCATAACTAGCCATTGATCGAGCGCTCTGAGACCCGTGCGGTACTTCAACGAATGCGTAAGTCGGAGACTCTTTCTTAATCACCTCACAAACACCCTTAAAAAGTGCTCTAGCGCGTTCCAAGTCTTGACTGTTCTTACGTACTCTCTTCTCATTAGAACTCTCTGTAGAGACCAATTTGAGGTCGTGTACGTCAAATTCATTGCTGTCGGTATTAATCGTGCCAATAGCAATACCAAAGTTTCTCAGGGAGGGGTCGATGCCTATAATTTTTATTTTTTTCATTTACCAAGTTCCGTAATTTACGTGATAGGAAAGTTCGTTCTCTTTCTGCTTTTCTTCTTTTTGCGGTCTAAAGACTTCCAGCAGAGCATTTCTAATAATGGGAAGAATGAAGCACGTTGTGAAATTGTCTGTCAACTCTCTTTCGGAAAGTTTTAGCCCTTTGTACTTCAGTGATCTCAATACAGCTTGAATCAACTTTGTATTAGCTTTTAGAAAAGAGCTATCTTTACACTCAAAGATGATTTCGTTGTTTTTGTCGTAATAAACGTCCGCTCGTTTAATTGCCTTAAAGTTTTTTAAATCTACAACAAGATCGTAAGTAAACTGCCATAACTCAAGTTGGTCGATGACATCGGTCGTAATGCCCGTGATAGAACCGAAAACCTGAATTCTAAAAACGAGTTTCTCGCTTCCATGTGTGTGCTTCAAAACTCCGCAATTAAAGCGTTTAACCTCTAGCTCTTCGCCCACAAGAAGATTTCTTTTCTTTTCCAAATCTTCACTAAGAAGAACTGGCGAATGAGAAAAGGGACTCTGAAAACTTAGTCTGATTTCGTTTCCGCCTTCCGTTCTGTACTGATTGAATACAGCCATAAAATAGTTCTTCCATTTTTTTGTACTTGCTTGAAGAACGTCAATTGTCTGTACTTTGCTGACATTTTCGTTTTCTTCGATGGGAAACAGAATGCTTTCGTTAATTTCTTCTGCCATTATTCTTCTCTGCTAACAGTGCTGATACCGTCTCGTTTTGTGACAACGATTGAGTTGTCAATCCAATCACGCAACGAGTTATGAGAGATAACTAAAGCTGTACCGAATTGCTTTGCTTTCTCTTCTAATATTGACATCATGCGCTCTAAACCACTGGCATCAAGGGCGTGATCGACTTCGTCCGCGATATATAAGTCAATCGGCTTTTTAGCTCTTGAAGCGACGAGGTCTTGCAGTGCCATAGAAGTAGCGACACGCACTTTTCTTTTCTCTCCGCCACTGAGTCCAGCGAAGCAATTTGCGCCCTTGACGCTTTGCACATCAATAGAAAACTTCTCTTTGAAATCTCCCTTTGCTGTCTTAGTTAAAGTCTGCCAAGTTGCGGTAATTTCACCGTCTGATAAGGTGTTGAGATAGAAAGCCGTTCTTTCATTCAAGAATGGCGTTACGGTATCAAGAATGTGCGCACGAATACCTTTGCGTGAATAAAGCTCGTCCACTGCTTCAGCGATTTTCTGCTGTTCCGCATATTTTTCGTGCTCACTTTCTCGTTCTTTCTTGTCTTTTTCGAGCTTCGCAATACTCTCTTCAAGCGTTTTGATTGTTTTGTTATACGGGGTTTCGCCCTTAACTGTTACTTCTTCAGTAGCCTCAATCGTTTTTTTCAAATTTTGAAGTTCACGCTTTTGAGTATCAATCTGAAATTGAACGTCTTGATTTTTCTTAAGACGTTCATTTAGTTCATTCATTGCCGACATTAACTTAGTAACGCTAGGCATACTCTTTTTAAAGTCTTCGGCGTCTTTCGCCAGAACCTTCGCTTCTGCGACTTGATTCTTAAAGTCTTCAATCTGCTTTAAAACTTCTTTTGTCTTGTTCGCAATCTGCGTTTCAATCGCCTTTTTAGCAGTTTCTAAGTCTTCGGCTTGATAGACTTTTCCGCATTCGCTACAGTGCGTGCCGATTTTCGCTTCTAAATTGTTTATCTCTTTATTGAGGTCAGCAATTTTCTCTTTTTCTTTTTCAATCTCCTTTTTTGTCATTACACAATGACTTTGTGCAGACATAGCGAGTCTTTGCTTTTCGGCACCCTTTGCTTCAATAAAGGAGTATTCGTCGATCTTTGCTTGAATTTCAGCTTTCTTTTTCTCAATTGCTTCTACAGCTTCGACAGGCAACGCAGATGCTTTCTTCAATTCCGATTCAAGTAAGTCTTTGTACCTCAGTTGTTGTGCTCTTTCTATAGTGGCATTTCTAATATGAGTTTCTCTTTCGTAAACAACATCGTCTAAAAGTTTTTTGTTGTTGCTTAGTTCAGAAGTCAGATTTTCTATCTTTCCCTGCGTCTCAGTGGTTAAACGTACACAATCCTGATACTTCGCATGAGCGATTTCACTTGCTCTCTGAAGTTTGTCAATGCCAGCGGCTTCTTCAATTAAAGTCTTCAAATTCTTATCAGTCAGTGCGGGAAGATCAGGCATCTTTTCCTGCACTGCATAAATGGACGAAGTAAAGATTTCATAAGAGCAACCGAGCAGATCATTCACAACAGCTTGAGTATCCGCCACTGTAGTCTTGGTCAATTCACAACCTGACCCGACATCATTTCCGTCAACAATGACGTGCTGAACAATCAAGTTGTTCCCTATTCTCGAACTCTTTCGCCCTCTTTCAATGTAGTAGCAGTTCAAGCCTTCTGTCCAAACTTCAACCCCAACAACACATTCCTTCTTTGCTTTCTTGTTGATAACGGCATCGCCAGAGACACCTCGGCCCGTTACACCGTACAAGCACCAACAAAGCGCATCAACAAGACTGGACTTACCTGCACCGTTGCTGTTTGCACTTTCGTCGTCTTCGTTTCTTCCTTCTATGAGAGTTAGACCACAATTATGAAGATCAACCTCGGCTTCGCCGATAACAAGAAAGTTTTTGATTGATAATTTGCCAAAGTACATGATTAGCCCTCAATTTCGTTATAGATTTCAAACGCCTTTTTCTTCACTTCTTCTCTAAATTCAGTCGAAGAATCTTTGAGCTTTTCGTCCAAATAGCTCATTAAAGAGGTGCTTAAAGGGTTATGCTCAATGTCTTTTACCGTGGTTTCTCGTTTAACCTCAGCAGTCTTCGCTTTGAGATTGACTAAAGCGTTCTTAGCGCCAAGAGTTTCGATCAGCTCGTCGTGAATCTCTTTGGCTGTTTTCAGGTCTTCATCTGTGGTCAATCTCACATAGTTACCTGCGCAGATTTCAGCGTATTCTTCTGCTGAGTAATCTTTAGCAGTTTGATCAAGATCAACAAACTTCGGAGTTTCGCCTTCGAGCCAAGCCCAACGGTCTGTGACTGTGTCAAGAAAGATACAGCCAGATAAAGAACCAACATCAGACCAAGTGTGATGACACAATGCGCCAACAGAGATCAGTTGTTCGCTGACTACTTTGTGATTGTGATAATGACCAGCGAAGATTTTGCCCTTAAAGCCCGTTGATTCAATGTAATCTTGAGTAATCCCGCCAGCGGGGAGACCTTTGATTACTCCGTCTATCGGAGCATGAGTAAAGACATATCGAATTCTCGGATTCTCAATCAGCTTTTCAAACTCTTTCTTCCATTGTTCGATGCTTCTTTGCCACGGGATAAAACCAAGGTTGTGTTGAGCATAAGTCTCGGTAATGACATCAGCATTACACTGGCTGATAAACATCGAATTACCGTACTCTTCTCCATTAGCGAATGCCAAATCATGGTTGCCCGTGACAAAAAACGCTTGATCGAATTGACTTCTGATTTCCTTCAAGCATTCAATAGAGGGAACTAGTACGCTCGTGTCAATCTTTCCTTTAACATGAAAAAGATCACCGCAATGAATCAGGGTGTCGCAACCGAATGCTTTAGCCTGTTTTGTCGCCCGTCTCATTTCATTGAGAATGATTTCAAGACGAGAATTTGCGCCCCTTTCATTGATGGTTGAAAACTGTGTCCAGTTGTGCAGATGTGTGTCGCTAATGATGCAGATTTTCATCACCAAGTCCCCCATAATGGATGAATAGCTATACCTTTTTCTCTTCTGATGATCGTTGCTTCTGTATCGGTTAAACCGCTCTTGCAATAGATGTTGTAGAGATATTCACAAGCCTCTTGAGCGCTCTTAGCATCGCCGATTCTTAACCTTTTCCCTCCCAAGGGAATGCCATCGGGGAGGTCGCCCTTCATACCTCTGTAGATGCACCAAAGATGCGAGGAAAACAAACTCTTGTCTCTGTCTTCTTTAGTTTTAGTGAGCTTTCTATAGAGGTCGTAATAAAACTTTTTAAAGTTCGAAAACGTCGGATAGTCGATGTCTATTTCGTCATCGTTCCACGGTTTCCAATCTGCCTTTTTTAAGACTTCTAAGTCTCTATTTGAGCGTGTGAGTGCGAAGTAAAAAAGATAAAATTCCCACGGTAGCCCACGGGTGAATTTGGTATCGACCTCCGCTTTAGTTTTCCCAAGAAACCACAACAGTCTCATAACGGGAGAAAATTGGGCGTTATTAAGACAATTAAAGTCGACAAAATCACGTCCGTTGGGTATTTTGAGCTTTACTCCAAGCTCTTTAAATTTTTCTCTATTGAAAAAGAAATCAGCGACACTCTTTGGCTTGGTAACCGATGAATCAACAACATCATCTTTATTAAAAACAAGAATTCTTCCGCCAGAAGGCCTCCATGTTAGATACTCCATATCGAACTTCCATAAATCCGTTTTACTCAGTGCCGTCTCAACTGGGAACTCCAACATTAGATCGGACGATGAGTAAGTCGGACAGAGAACGCGGTAACAACCGTACGGACGCTGTCCGAAATGAAAGTCGTACAGAGATTTAGATTTTTCTAATATCTGTTCGACAGAAATCATTTTTACGCCTTTAAAAGATTGCTAAGTTCGTCGTAAGCACATTCATCGGTGATCTTTTTAACAAGCTGACTCTTGTAGTATTTTTTATCACCGTACTGAATGTAAGCGCCTGATACTTCGAGCTTTTTCGTCTCGACTAACAGGTCTATTAGAGAGCTTACATAATCGAATTGAGGAACGTTCTCAACGTTGTAATACATATCCACTGAGCACACTCCGAAAGGCTTTGTAATCTTGTTTTTGCGTGCTTCTATCGTGATTTTCTGACCGAGATACTTCTTGTCTTTATCGACAATCTTTTTCTTATTCAAAAAGAGACGAACAGAGCTGAAGTATTCCATTGCTTTACCGCCAGGCGTGCTTGTCGTCGGGACGTAAGCTCCTGGAACAGTTCTGACCTGATTGAGATAGACGAAAGTAGCGTTTGTTTTCCATGCTTTCTGAGCCATAACCTTGAGCGTGGTAGAAGCAACACGAGCCAACGCCGTTGTGTCGTTCATGTTGTATGCATCAATGTCTTTGGCCGCTGAAGAAGCGGGGACTGCACTAGCAATCGAATCAAAGACCGCCATTATCGGAGCATCTGCGTCGATAATCGCATTGTCTCTAAGTGTCTCGCACACTTGAATAGCAATCTTATTGCCGTCCTCCCACGTCTCAGGTGTGAAGTAGAAGAAGTAAGGACGTTCGGTGTTAAGCCCTAAGTTTCTTGCTAAGTCGATGCTGAAAGCACGTTCCCAATCAATGAAAATCGCAACACCGCCAAGAGCTTGTGTCTCAATCATCATCTTGGTAGCCATAAGCGTTTTACCGCTTGAGCTTTCTCCAACGATCTCAACAATACGACCGTAAGGCAGACCACCGTCATACTTACCGCTGATGACTTTATTCAGCGGTTCATAGCTCGTATTGATGAACTTGTCGTAACCGATGATCTCGGAATTTGGACCAATCTTTTTGTCCAATAATGCAATTGCGTCTTCTTTATTCAATTTAATTTCCTTTAGAGAACAATGTCTCGAAGATGTCAAAGTGGGCAAGAAACGAATTGAATTCGAGGTTTTCACACAATTTGTAAAACGCATCTCCTTCAAACTTGCCTTTCGACATATAGGTTTTAGAAGTGTCAATTTGCGGGTTCCTTATGTTCATAAGGAGCAAATTTCTCTTGAAGGTCTCTTGTTTCTCCTTTGAGTCAAATAGCTGTTGTTCGTAACGGTTGCGGGGCTTATTCAAAAGAAAATTATTGAAATTTGAATAATGCAGAGCCATGTCAGTTGCTCGTTCTTCACCGATGCCGCCAACACCGTTGATGTTGTCGCTTGCATCTCCCATCAAACACTTCTTAAATAAGAATTGCTCGGGCGTGAATACTCCTGTTTTTCCTTGAAAATTAAGATGGTTGATATGAACTTTTGTCTTCGGGTCAAACCATTCAACACCCTTGTCAATCAGCAGTAGCCAGTCTTTATCTCCGCTCACTAACGTGACTTCTCGATTTCCTCTCTTAGAACAAAGCAGTCCAGCAAGATCATCCGCTTCGTAATTTGACGCACATAAACGAGCGATACCGAGCAGATACACTGCTTGATCAATAAACGGCTTCTGAGCTGTATAAGCGTTCAATTCGGCTTGTTTAGCGGGCGTCAGAGGCTTTCTATTGCCCTTGTAAGCGGGATATAGATTGAATCTGAAGTCTGCCCTTCCATCATCTAAGACAATGAAGTCTCGGTCTCGATATTCTTTCTTGAGAGAGATCAGAGTACGAATAAAACCGAAGACCGCCTGAGTCTGAAAACCTGAGCTTGTCTTTAGAACAGACTGAGCGTTGCTTCGTCTGCCAAGATTGTTTTTGTCAATGAGTACGAGGTTTCGCATAGTCGAAAAAGGCGGCATTTCGCCGCCTTGTCTGCTATTTCAATTACGGAAGATCGGCAGGGTCAATGGTGTTGGGCGCGTTAAGACTTGCCAACATCGAATCTAGGTCGTCAGCAATGCTCGGCATTTTCGGCTCTGCAACGGGCTGTACAGGGGCGGGCTTGACTTCCTGAGTCGGGGCAATCGGCGCTACCACGGGCTGAGAAACAACCGTCTGAGCGTTCTCTACAGCGGGTTTCGGCTGAGTTGCAATCTGATGTGATTCAGGTACATAGCTCGAAGCGATAGCACTAACATTGACGCCCAAACGAGCGAATGTCTGAAGACCTTTCCCGACTTCAGCAGGTGTTGTCGAATGACAATAAGCGTCTAAGTCGTGAATTTTCTCTTTAACCCCAGCGGGCATCGGATAGGTTTCAGGATTGATAGAAACAACGTAAGTTGTATCGAAACCTTCGCCAGTACGAGTGATGGAGAAAACTTGCGGGTTAACTTCATCAAAGAGCTGTTTGCTCCATTTTCCGACCTGCTCAACGAGCTGATCGAAAGCACGACCGCCGATCATCAAAATCTGCGGTTCATTCGGAGTTTCAGAATCAAGTGCCAAGACGTTAACGAGATAACGCTGTACAGAACCGAAGTTGCTGACAATAGCTTTCTTCTGCTCGTCATTCACGCAGTTGCTGACAGCTTCGCTAAGAGCTTCGCAGATAGGGCACGGGGTACCGAAGGTCTTGTTGTTGCAGATGACTTTTGCGACGATTTGAGGCTGACCTTTTGCGTTTGCTTTGCCGAGGTCTTTGCACCAGTGTTCGCCATAATCGTGCCAGAAGGTTTCACGATCAGCGGGATTCCATCCGGGCAAAAGAACGAAACGTGATGTGCCCTTTTTCGGCGTCATGACTTTGATGTCGTTGCGAGCACGTTCGGCTTTTTTCTTGTTAAGAATGTTTTGAAGTTTGCTTAAGTCCATGATTTAATTTCTTAAGTTGATTTGTTAAGTAGTTAACTAGTTACTAATTGATCAAAAAGATTTACGGGAATTTAAGGCTACAGAACCTCCTGCCTGCACAAGACGGGCGTCTAAGAGTTGTTGAATGATTTTCTTTCGATCAACTAACGCAGTACAACAGGCTTGAAGTTGATCTCTGATTCTTTGGGCTTCGACCAAATTGACATATTCCTGAAGATAGTCTTCGCCGAGTTTGATTTTTGATTCAATTGCTTTGTCGGTGACTCGTTTTTCCTTAACTTCCAGTTCCGCTTCAACTTGCGCATAGCGTTCGGCGTAGAAGCGATCAAATTTGAGCTTGACCAAATTTAACTGTCTTTCAGCCAAAACTTTTTGACTCAGGTAGTAAGAAAGAAGAGACGCTTGATTTAAAGCGCATTCATCAAGATTGATTTCGTTCACTTGAATTTCATCAGCGAACTTAGTCATGTCGGGTTCGTAATTTAGTGCCATTTATTACCTCGCTAATTAAGTAGTTAATTACTTATTATAATACCACTTCTTTGACTTTATTGAAGGTGGAAATAAGATTGTTCATCTTTTCTTCATCGAAAAGAACTTGAGCAGGATTGATACCGCAGACGATTGTCATATTCTTTGCAGGGTCGTAAATCGCTTGACCATCTGCTTCAGACGCTTTCAAATCTGGAAAGAACTTTCTGATTGTTGTTGAGCCAAGAGCGACCACTACTGCGGGATTGATAACCTGAATTTCTTTTTCAAGAAACTTTGAGCACTTAGCAACTTGCTCACCAGTCAGAAACTTTCCTTCTTTCTTCGCTTTAACTAGCGCTGTGTAATAGCCGTTTTTAACCGAAAGTCCAGCAGACATAAGAGCTTTCTGAACAATCCCACCGACTTTGCCCGTCATAAATTTTCCTCTGTCTTCTTCTTCCCAAGAAGGGCAATCTCCAACGATCATAAATTTGACTTCTCTTGAGCCAATGCTCGGGGTGCAGTGAACCTTTTCACAAAGATCACAATCGCTACACTTTCCAACGTCGTCAATGATGGAAACAATGTTGTCTTTCATCACTTTATTGATGATGACTGTCTTCGGATTTCTGACAACTTGCAGAATCAAACCACCCATCAATTCCTTTTGATCTTTAATTCTTGAAGGGTCATCAACGGGCGGAATAGTTGAATCAATCTCGCAAAAACTTCCTACTTTCTCCAAGTTACTGACTGCACGAGCATTAACGCCAGAGCCTTTCTTTGAAGCAAGCGTCTTAAACTCTTCAATAGAAGAGAAAGAGCCTCCGTTTCCTTCTCTGAGCTTGACGATCTTATTTGCGATATTGGTTGAGATGTATTTCACTGAAGAGAACGGAGCCAAAATCCGATGTTCATCCAATACTTCAAACTGAGCTGAAGAGTGATTGATTTGTGGCGGGAGAACTGCGATTCCAGCTTCTTGAGCGTCTTTTACAACAGGCTCAAACTTTTCATCTGAAATAATAGAGAGCGCTGAAGCAAAATACTCAGCAGGATAATGCGTTCTTAAATAGCAAGACCAGTAAGAGATGATGGAATATTCGACGGAATGTGACTTGTTGAATCCGTAGCTTGCAAACTTTTCGATTTTCTCAAACAATTCCCGAGCTTGTTCTTTAGACATTGCGGAGACTTTAAAAGCGCCCTCAATGAATTTTTCTTTCATTGTCGCCATCTTCTCTAAGTCTTTCTTACCCATCGCTTTTCGGAGATTGTCGGCTTCGCCCATTGAGAACCCTGCTAAGTCCCGAGCAACCTGCATAACCTGCTCTTGATAGACCATAATTCCGCAGGTTTCTTTCAGAGCGCTCTCCATGTTTGGATGGTCGTAGAAAACAGACTTATAGCCCTGTTTGATTTTCACAAAGTCATCTAACAGACCAGAATCCATCGGGCCAGGACGATACAAAGCGGTTGCAGTTGTAATGTCTTCAAAGGTTAATTGACCTCCGTAAGCCAACGATTTAAGCAACTGCTTCATGCCAGAAGATTCAAACTGAAAGACGCCCGTTGTCTCACCTCTGCCAAACGCTTGCAAAGTTTCTTTATCGTCAAGTGAAATGTCCAATAAGTTGAGCTTTTTACCGTAGCGTTTCTCAATGTATTTCAGACAAATTTGAAGGGTGTCAAGGGTTGAAAGACCAAGAATGTCCATCTTGATCAATCCCATGTCTTCAACTATTCGCTTGTCCCAATTTACAACAAAAGACCCCGCTCTTCTTTCAACTACTGCACGTTTGACTAAAGGTTCGCCAGCAACGATAGTGCCAGCGGCGTGTCGTCCCAAACTTCGCATTACGCCTTCAAGTGCTAACGAATGACGCCATAATTTGGGATTTTCTTTTGCAAAGTAGCCAATTTCAGGTACGAGCTTCGCGCTTTCTTCCAAGTTAGAAGAAAAGCCGTGCTCTTTCGGCACCATCTTTGAGACTTCAAGTTTGCTCATAGGTAAAGAGAAAATTCGTCCAGCGTCTCTAATCGCACTTGCGGAACCCAAAGCTCCGTAGTTAGAGATGCCAGAGACGCACTCTTTGCCGTATTTGCCCTCAAGATATTCAATAACTTCTTGTCTGCGGGTTGACTGATAGTCCAAATCAGCATCAGGCAAGTCATGTCGTTCAGGGTTGATAAATCGCTCAAAGAACAAATTAAAGCGGATTGGGTCAACTTCGGTAATGCCCATAAGGTAAGCAACTAGAGAACCGCCGACAGAACCACGTCCTGGCCCGACAATAATTCCATTATCTTTAGACCACTTCACTAAGTCTTGTACAAGCAAAAAGTACCCGCTAAATCCCATTTTTTGCAGAATCGACAACTCATATTTGAGTCTGTTCATGTATTCAGGCATTTGTTCTTTGCTCGGTAAATAACCCAATACAGGCTTTGCAAAGCGTTTTCTCCAGCCCTTTTTGCATTCTTCAACGACGGCCTTAAATTCGTCTTCTGCCATTTTCGGCAAACAGGGAGCTTTCTTTTTGAATTCGTATGAGCAATTATCAAAAAGATACTTCGGGGACTTCTCTAAGCATTGATAAATAAACTGCGCAAGTTCGCCTATACTACCGTGGCCCTTATTCCAATAGTTATCGCATAACTCGCCTAGAAGATTATCTCTAATGTCGTTCCATGTTCGGTTAAGCGTCAATCCCTTGATTTTTTGAATCTTTAAAACTGCGCCCTTCTCTGCTGTAATCTGCATATTCTTTGCTACAGCTTGATAGACGTTCAAAGAATCAATATCTTCGTCTTTCTCATACAAAGCTGGAAGCGTGCAGATTGCTTGACAGTTTCCGTCATAAGCAAGCCAAGAAGATACCGCTCTCTCGAAACATCTTTCGTACAGCGGTGAATTGATCGGCACAATTTCAATCAGAACGTTTTCAATACCAAACTTTGCAATCAATGCCAAAAGATGATCTTTGTAGTTATCAACCGAGAAAAGATTGAAAAAGTCGCCAGTCGTGACAATTACATCTTCCAGTTCTAAGACTTCGCTCATTTGAGTTCGAGCGTTGTAATAGAAGTGAGACTCCGTGTTTGCAAGCGTTAAGAGTTTATAAATGGACTGAATGCCCTTCTCGCTTTTGGCATAAACCTTCAGAGTGAACATAGGATTGTCTTTCGGAGCAATCCCGCTGCTTTTTGTAGGAGGCTTGTAAGTTGCGTCTTCATGAACATACAACGTGACGCCGAAAACCGTCTTAGCAATTCCTTTGAGCTTATTCGACAGAATCGGCATTGCTGAGATAGTCATATCATCGGTAACCGCAATAGCGTCAAAGCCAGCTTCTTTTACGCCAGCAACAATTTTGTCAACGGTTAGAAGCGACTTTCCGATTGAAAAGTCACTCTTTATGCCTAACCTGTAATTCATATCTATATTCTCCTGTCACAACCTTCATTGCTTTAAGCGCGCCTAATGCATTGCAGTATTTGGTCTTGAATGAAGAGTCAGTTAACTTTGAGTTGTATTGTTTGAGTTTCGTCTTCAGCATCTCGGGCGAATTGAAGCCGTGATGAATAAGAAGCGCCATTTGAAATAGAAAACCGAGCTTCGGAACTTTCTTCAGATTGGCTGTATCTAAAAAATCATCGCCAGTACGAAGATTTGCGGTCAACAAACTTGAGACCCAAGACTTTTGAGTTCTGTTTAGTCCGAGTAAATACTTTTTATCTTCAACAGAAAGCGAATCCGACACCTTACTGTCAAGCGCCATCTTCACTTTCTTTATCGGCTGATATTCGTAGTTAATCGACAAGTCATCGGCTTTGGGAAAGCCTTTCTTTAGTTCCAAATGCTTTTTTAGAATCGGTCTAATATCAATAGCTTTCTCGATCTTGCAAGCCGTTTTAATTACTTCATCGGAACACTCGTTGAAACTTTCGCACTTCTGACAACATTCCGACTCAAAGTTAAATGCTGAAATCAGTCCGAAGCAGTTCCTCATTTCGCTTCCCCACTTCCAAAAATTCTCTGGGCGTACTGCAAGCAAACTTCTTCATCGACACTTGAGAGCTTGTTCGTAAAAGCAAGTTTTAACCCTTGCGTAAGATCACCGATTAAAATTCCGATACGACCAGCATTGATCAATGCGCGAGGAGAAATTGTGTCGTTTAACTTCCCTTCCCCGTATGCTTTTCTGACTGCTTGAGCAAAATCAACTAATTGCTTCGCTTCAGTTTCTCTAATACCCGTCTTCTTGGTAAGAATCTCTGTTTCTTTCTCTTTCGGTAAATAATCTTTGTGTACGACAATGCCGAAACGGTCGTAGTTTGCAGAGTTCTGAGTCAAAGTACCTGCGTAACTTCCAGTCTCGTCTCCCGTGCCGTTCGTGTTGCCCGTAGCGAAGAACCTGAAGTTTTTATGAGGTTTGATAATTCGGTATTCTTCGGGGGCGTCTTTGATAACCAGCGGTTTCCCTTCAAGCACAGACTGATAAACCGACAAAACGTGAGGCGGAGTGAAGTCATATTCGTCTGCACAATAGACCCAGCCGTACAGCATTGCTTCAGATAATGCGCCGAGCTGATAAACCGTCTCACCGTTCTTGACAATCCATTGACCGACAATATGAGCTTCTTCGGTATTTGCAGTGTGCTGAATACGCATGAAAGAACGATTTGTACGAGCACAAATTTGCTCAATACCTTCTGTTTTCCCGCAACCCTTATGACCCCAAACTAAACACGGTGTGTTTAGCTCTAAAGCCATAAGTTGAAACTTCAGCTCTTTAATGTCATAGATGTAGTTATCAGAGATTTCAGGAACTAGGCTTTTAGATTTCGGATTGTCAGAGTCATTAAGAACAGAGATTGATATTTCTTCTCCAAGTTTGTTTTTGCAAATCCCAGCGGGCAAATTAAAAACTTTGCTGATAGTTTCTTTATGACAATTGTCATCAGCTTTTACTTCAGTTTTCTGAGCTTCAGCCCTTTGTGCTTCGACTTTCGCTTTTTCTTCAATTCGCTTCTGAAACTCCGCAACTTTAAGTTTTCCCCAAGCGCTTAAAATCGGAGAATCTGGATACAAACGCTGATAATCAGAAATAGTGACATCGGGGTGAAAATCTTTTAAATGAGCTGAGATGCTATGTACTTTACTACCGCACATTGCACAAGAGATGTACTCTTTTTTGAGGCTTTCGTCTGTCATGATTTTATTCTTAAGTAGTTAATTACTTATTATTTTAGCGAACTAAAAACTTTTTTAGTTGAGTTAAAGTTTCTTTGCCTAAGTCTTCGATTTCATTAACGATTGAATAATGGGGGTAAAATTTAGAAACCGAATCTGAACAAATTCCGATTCCAAAAGTTTCAATGTGTGCTTTTTTTGCTTGCTCAATGGCGTAATGCAGATGCTTCTTTTCCCAAACCGAATAGTTTGTTTGAAAAGCGGGTTCGCCGTCGGAAAAAACAAAGAGAATTTTTCTTTTCTGCGGTTGTGCTAACAGTCTTGAAGATGCTATCAAAACACATTCTCCGTCAACGTTATTGTTCATAGAGCCCTCGCTGTCCGAAAAATAACAAAGCGTTTGAGCCGTTTCGGTTGAAAATTTATCTCCAAATTTTTTGAAAATTGGCATAATCAATGGTTCAATTCGAGTGTATGAGGGCTGACCGTCAAACGCCTTTTCTTCTGTTTTTTTCAGTGTTTGAAAGAAATCATCTTTCGGCTCCCTCCAGTCTGTTGTAAAACCCAAAATCTCAAAGTTAATGCCAATCTTTGATAGAGCTTTACCAAAGATATAAGCAGACATACACGCATACTTGACTGGACCCCCACCCATAGAACCCGACAAGTCGATCAACAAACTAACAGCGACATCTTTTGTTTTTCTTTCCATCTTCTTTCTAAAGACTCTGTCATCGCCCGTGATAAGTCTGCTTAGACCAGCTCCATACAAACATCCCTTTTTATGTCCGTATTCCCAACTGCTGATTGACAATGCGCTCATGTAACGTTCAAGCTGTTTTTGAATGACGGAAGAATATTGAGCCGTTTCTTCTAAAAATTCCTTATAAGTTCTAGGGTTTCTTTCTAAAAAACTTTGAATGGAATAACTTTTAACCGATTGCGGTTCAATGCGGTCATATCTTGTCGTTAGAGGTCTATAGACCTTGGGCGTCTTTCCACTTCCATTTTCTTTTCTAATTATTTTCTTGATCTCTGCACGAATAGAGTCTCCGAAGTCTTCTCCCGTAATAAGTTTTTCAATTTCCTTCGTTAATTCGTCTTCTTCGGAAGAATCTTCTTCGTCTTTTTCTCCATCGCCGTCTTCACCTTCTTTGTCTTTTCTGTCTTTGTCTTTTCTGTCTTTGTCGGATTCACCATCTTTGTCTTCAGAATCTTTCGATTTTTCGGAGTCGTCTTTCTTATCGTCCTTGTCTGAAGGTTCTTCGGAGCTTTTTTCAGAATCTTTTTCCTCTTCCTCAGACTCTTCAGATTTTTTTCCTGTCTTAACCGACTTTCCCGAACCCTCTGACTTTTTACCTTTCTTAGAGCTTCCGCCAGATGATTCTTTTATTGAGGAAGACATTTTGTCTTCGTGCTTCTTCAGAAATTCTTCAATAACGTCAAGAATCTCTTCTGAGCTTTTGGCCTTACTCATAAGCGTATAGAGATTGTCAATTCCTTCGTCGTACTTCTTACAAAGTTCTAAGTATTCTTGATGTTCGTTAAAGAACTCCGTCGCAAACTCCGAGCCAACGAGCCAACGAGCATAGAAAACTATCATTCCGTCGATAATCTTTTCGGCTGAAGAGTCTTCTTTTAACCCGCTCATATTCTTTTCGAGAATCATCTTCAAAACGTTCGAGAAATTCTCTTTAGAACCTTTATAACGTTTCTTCATCAGCTCTTCTATGCGAGCGTCTTCAGCAACGTTAAAAAGCATTAGAACCATTTGGGCGACCTTTTCGCCATACTTTTTTTCGATCTTCTCAATTCTCTTTCTAAAGATCGGGCCGTCGGTGTAAAGCACGTGCGCTGATTCATGATCTAAAAAGCCTTTGATGTAAGTTCTCATTACATCATCGACGTTTTCAGACAGCATAGGCAGAGTGATGTTTGTCGGGTTCCCCGCTTTGTCATAGCCTGTTTGAGCTTGTGTACCCGCAAAAATAATCTCGACATCTTTCTCTGACAACATCTGGCCAACGACTTCGGTCGAGCGCATGAAATCGTAGTTACTGAGCAAACTGGGCATACGCCTCCTCAATATAAGTAAATGCTAACTGCATTAGTTTAAATCTTATTTAAGTAGGCGATTACTTATTATTATCCTTCTCCCCGATTAGCTTAATCTCAGTCACATCCCCCGCCTTTCCATGAATTATAAGAGAGGTTGCGCCAGTTGATGTCGTAATCAATTCGACCATCTGACCGTCGCTCAATTTTTCAGAGACGGTGTTGTCTTCCTTTTGATAAAGATCGTAAAGGTCTGATAAATCAATATTTTTTACTTCAAAAGAGATGAGTTTAGTTCTGATGATCATGGTTTGGCTCTTAAAAATTACCGAACAATTTTGAAAAAAGTATTACTTAATCATAACGCCATAATGAAATTGTAAACCAACTTTGGGCAGTTCAAAAGTTACTTTTAAGTGTAATTCTGACACAATATTACTAAGTAGTCGATTACATACTTTTAGAGTTATCAAAAATTTTTCTTTATGTAATCAATTACTTAATTTGTTGTGCTAATATTGTTTTACGTTAATTGTTTCCACAGATACAAAATGAGAAAAATTAGTCTCGAAGTTCCTGACAATCCGAGTGACAAATGGTTAGAAAACGCCACCGTCGCTGAGTATTTGGCTTACTTGCTTTATAAGAACGGTCTTACCGCTTCTGACGCCAGCTTGAATTTGGGCTATAAGTCTCCGAACATTCTCACAACAATACTTTCGGGGCGTATGAAACTGCCAATCGAACGAATCTATGACTTCGCTCACGAATTACGCGCTGACCCATATCTGCTCAGAGATAAAGTCTTTAGAGAAAATTTTCCACTCTATTTCAAAGAAGAACAACGCCACTTCCCTACCAAACGTGTCTATCCGCTTTCTAAGCAAATTATGGAATTGGCAACAGATGAAGGATTGCTTTACGGCGCGTTGAATGAAGAAGAAAAAAATATTCTCAAAGAAGCCTTTAAACAGATCAAAGGCCTGCGTAAAGAAAAGAAGTAAAACGACTCAAATTTTCTCAATCAATACCCTCGAATTGTTATACTTTTCGAGGGTATTTTTGTGTTCAACATTGCCACGAAATGCAACGAAAACTGCCACGAAATGTCGTGGCAATAAACCGTTAACATTGATGGCTAACTTTTATAGGCATGTTAAGACAATTCTCACGAAGCCCCTGATGCACAAGGGTTCTGAAGATTAAAGAATGTTTTGTTATTTGAATTTTATTTATAAAAAAAGAGGTTGCACTTTCAACTCAACCTCAAATCCCAAGGAGAAGTGACAACATTCAATTGCCACATCTGCATATTAGCATAATCCACTAGGTGAAAACCCTCTTATGTGAATACGCATCCTATTTTAGGTTTAATTTTCCAGTGCCTTTACAGCTCGAAGAACGCTGATGATGCGGGCGTATTCTTTCTTTAGCTCATCCGTATACTGGTTTCCTTCTTCCCATCGTCCATTTTTAAACTCGAACTCCTGAGCTTTTACGGGTGTATTCAGGCTGGTAAAACCCAGCGTGGCAGTAATTCCCTTCAAAGAATGAGCAGCCCTTCTGGCATCCTCTCTTCTATCTTCTTCTATTGCTTTAAAAAGCTCAGGGAATGTCGGTTCTTCTAAAAAACGGAAAAGGTACTTTTCATAGAGTCTTTCGTTCTCGGAGAAATAAACCAAGCCATCAGTTAAGTTGATGCCGCTCTTGGCTAAAAATTCCTTTTGTTTCCCGTTCATCTCAATCCTTAAGATCCTTAAAATTACCGAGCAAGAATAACAAACCGCACATCCGATTGAACAGAAGTGCGGTCTAATTCACATAATCAGAAAATTAGTATTCGAAGGTTCCTTTCTGCAGGAGCTCATTGTTCTTCATCATCAGCACGCCTTTACTGTAGACGTCCTGCAGTTCCCAGTTTTCATCGAAAAGGCACATATCAGCGCTGTTTCCGACGGCAACTTCGCCCTTACCTTTCATTTCCAAGCCGCGAGCTACGTTGCGGGTCAGAAGAGGGAGAACTTTTTCAACCGCATGACCTCTTGCAATCAGCTTCTTGAGATCACGGAGGTTACAGGCAACGCCTCCGATACCGAGACCAACCATTTCGCCTTTTTCATTAAAGCGAGGTACAGAGCCATGACCGTCAGAACTCATTGTCATAATAGACGGTTCAATTCCGGCATCCCATGCTGCTTCAACTGCATCTGCAGGGCTTTCAAAGCAGCAGGAGCCGCCGGTTGTAATGTCGATACGGCCGCCTCTCTTCGCAAACTCAAGTGCTTTGCCGAAGACATACTTATCGCGAGCACAGTGCGTCGGACGAATGTGACGAATCGGGAAACCGCGGTTAACGATTTCTTCGAACATCTCAAATGCGCCTGGAACATTGCCCAGATGGATATGAAGAACACCGATCTTTCCGGCAATCATGCCGCCTACGCGAATCTGTGTCAGGAGGTCGAGAACATTCTGTGTTGTCGGGAAGGAGGAGCGATGGTCGCCCAATGCGATCTTAACGCCTAATACCTCATGAACCATCAGCAGGTCGTTTTTAACCGATCCCGTCAGAGTTGTCGGAGGATAAGAATAATTGCTTGTATACATCCAAGCGGTCACGCCTTCATCCGTCAAGGCTTGGACTTTGGCCAAAAGATTCGGCAAAGAACGAGTAACGCTATCTGTTCCGGAAACACCGACCAAGCTTGTGGTGCCGCAGGAAATCAGTTCACTGAGAACGATTTCAGGCGTACGGCTGCGCGGACCGCCTTCCCCGCCGCCACCGGTAACGTGAATATGTTGGTCAATGAAGCCCGGTGTCAAGATTTTGCCGGAAGCCTCAACCGTTTCAAGTTCAGGTAAAACAACCGTCAGATCTTTACCGACTGCAGCAATCTTGTCGTTAACCACCAAAACGTCCTGAACACCCAAATTATCCGGGTTGTAGACATGAGCCCCTTTTATTAAATAAGCCATAGAAAGATCCTTTTATAAGAAGATTAAGCTGCTGGTTACGGAAACGATCACTGCTATGATCATGACCGGGATTGTGCGGCGGATCAGGGCAATCGGAGTTAATCCTGTAATACCGGAGACCGCAATGATGACGCCAGCGATGGGGCTCATCGTACGAGCAATACCGGCAGACAGCTGAACCGGAACGGCCAGAGCTAATGTCGGAATACCGACAGAAGAAGCTGCCTCAGGAAGAAGCGGAGAGAAAGCAAAGAAGGCGGCGTTGCCGGATCCCGTAACGATAGCAGCAACAATCATGATGACGAGCATCACGATCAACATGATGAACAAACCTGCGTTCTGGATAGAAGCCGCCGCCTGAATCATCGTGGAGATACCGCCGATCTTGTTCAAACCGAGAGCAAACATTTCTGCGCAAACGATCAAGCTGACGGTAGAGGTAAAGACCTTGCCCATACCCTCAAAAATTGCCTGAGAATCTTTGCAGCACTGTTTAAAATCGCGGCGAGTTGCAATATCGACGACTAAAGCAATAATTAAAGAAACGATGATCGCGGTAACGAGATTCAGCTTGATGGCCTTATAGACTAAAGGAGAAAAACCGATCAGGAGACCCAGCGGCAGCATCGGTAGAATGGCGTAATACGCGGGACCGGCACCTTCAAGAGCCTTGTCGACGTCTAAAGCGCTTTCCTTTGTATCTTCTTTATTAGCCAAGGCGCCTTCTTTCTTATCGAACCAACGCTGGACAAAGAAATGACCGATTGCAACGGAAGCAATCGTGCAGAGGGCGACAGGACCTTGGCCCTGAACGAAGTAAGTCACGACGTCCATGTTGCAAAGGTCGGCAGCACGCATCGCGTTGGAGCTGGACGGACCCAAGTCCAAACAGCAGGTTGTCGCAATGACTGCGGCAGCTGAGGTGCGAGAAACGCCTAGTGCAACCAGCAGCGGATAAATCGAAGCCATCAGCAGAAGGCCGAGTCCGACAGCAGAGTTCACGAACAATGCGATGAACTGCCCTACGACATACGTCAGAGCTAGCAGGACATAAGGGGAGCGAATGGCTTTCAGAGGCTTAACGCACAGCTTAACTAAAGCTTTACTGGCACCGATGCGGTCCATATAAACAGCAAAACCGGCAATAGCCATAATGTTGAGACCTAAGCCAGGCAGACGACCCTTCAAGAGGTTTGTAAATGCCTGAGCAAAGTCAAACGCAAAGAAATTTGTGGAAGCTTTAGGAGCAACTGCCGGGACACCTTCTAGATATGCACAGAACAGCAACAGCAAGCCCAAAAGCAAGAGGATAATCGGAGGATAGTAGTTTTTAATAACGAAGTAGCTAACCAGCCCAATTGCAACCAGCGTGAGAAGTACACCAACCATTTTGCACCTATGGATTTGAGTTAATAATTATGTGGTCATGCTAGAACTTTAAAATTTTCTTGGGAATGGTGTAACCTTTTGTTAACTTGTTGTCCTTACGAAGTTTTTAAGTGTAATTCCTAGGATATTTTTTGTGATTTGTTCACCACAACATTGAAGGAAACAGCGTTGATTACGAAATCATTTCTGAATTATTTCATCTTCCCTCACCGGCAAAGAAAGCATTGCCGCTAGATTCTCATTAGAAAATTCGATATGAATATAACTCATATTAGTTATATTTTATTCAAAACTGGGTGCTCCCCTAGGATGAATACTAGTATTTTCACTAAGAAAATGTATAATAGGAGCCGTTAGAGAAGTACTCTTGAAGTTAACAAAGCCGCTGGCAAAGATTGTTCGCCGGCGGATTTTTTATGCCGGATTTCTGAGCTTGCTAAATTTTCAACCTAAAGATTTCATCCACGCCGCGACGTCATCAAGTTCTCTATTACTGATTTCGTGTTTCATGTCATACATGTTAGTCTGGATGGGGTTGCCTCGATTTGCTAAGAAAGAGGAGGCTCTTTCGGATGCTTCCTGGGAAATGAACTCATCTTTAAGAGATACAGCCTGAAAAACCGGAATAGTCTTAGAAGCATCCGTAAGTCGACTGACAAGTGGTTCATCTAAGGGAAGATAGGAAGACAAAGCAAAAACTCCGCCTATCGGAAAGGGCTCTAAAAGGGCTGCTGTTAATGCAATGACGCCTCCTTGGGAGAATCCTCCAAGAAAGATATCGTCCGGACTAATTCCTCGCGCCATCTCTCTTCTGATCATGGAGCCAATACGCTGGGACGATTCAAAAATACCGTCTACATCTACTTCTTTTCGAAAATCACAGTTTTTAACGTCGAACCAGGCGTGAACAGGTTCTCCATTAAATTGTTTGACCCTGATAACGGATGCTGTCGGAAGGAGAAAAGAATAGTCATTCCCCAGACTCCTTCGGAGATATTCGGCAACCGGCTTAATAACGGAACCGGTCCCCGTCAATCCATGGAGCAGTATTACCTTTCTTGCGGCCTCCGATGATCCAACCTCTATAAGTTCTCCATCCATCGTGTTGATTTTCAACTCCATTCCAAGTTTGGGTAATTGAGGAGAAGACGCTCTTAGGGACCATCTTGGACTCATTGAGGATCTTCTCCATAGGAACTATTCTTTACCTTCGAGCTATCTGAATATTTCTCAATGTACCGCGGTAGGCAGAATAATTATTTTCTGTCGATCTAAAGGAAAACTCAATTTTCTCAAACTCCAAGTAGTCCTTTCAAGAATAGGCTATCCCCGACAGCTAGAATAGAAAAGTTGAAGTATGAATAATGAAAACCAAGGAGAAACTATGATCGTCCTGCTTCCGGATGGGAAACTCATCAACCTTAATCTTGTCTGCTTCACCGACACCCGTTCCTTCAAAGAACCCGTGCGTTTCTGCATGGTGAATGGAGATTCCGTTTTCTGCGAAATGACGGAAGATCAGTATCAGGCGCTGCTGCTCTCTTTAGTCCATAACGAGCCGCTCCACAAAGTTCTTCCCATTAAAGAAAAAGTCCAGAAGACCAAAATTGATTTCCGAGACTTCCCTTCTGTTTTGGAAGGTGAAAACTCTCCCGTCTGATTTTTCTGTTTCAAGGCAGCTTCAGCTGCCTTGACTTTTTTCAGGATTTTTCCTTAAAAATTCCGTTTTTTTCAATGAGGTACTTGTTTGTATCAAGGTCAGGCGCAACCGTTGAAATTCCCGTCTGTTGGATTCTTGCCTCATGGAAGTCCCGAGAAATAAGCGCTTTGTATCGGCCTTGTGCAAAAAAGTTCAACAAATCAAGCTGTCGTGGTTACAATTACGACTATTACGACGCTTCGTCGGTTAACTCAGAGGTCTCTATGAAATTACTTACCGTTGCCGCAATGGCATTTACGCTGTTGGCAGGATCTGTCAATGCTGCCGAACAACTGAATGCATATTCCATCATGCCTGAAAAATATGCTTCTAAGGTTTTCGCAGAATTCACAAAAGACACAGGCGTCAAAGTTAACTTCATGCGTTTCTCCTCCGGCGAAGCTTTGGCCCGTCTGAATGCTGAAAAGAAAAATCCTCAGGTTGACGTCATGCTCGGGGGCCCAGCTGACACTTACGCTGCCGGCGTTAAAGAAGGCATCTTCGAACAGTATCGCCCCAAAGACTCCGATGCCATCCCTACAAGCCTGCGCGATCCTCAGAATCACTGGACCGGTATCGGTATCATTCCTCTGTGTTTCTTAACGAACACCAAGTTCTTAGAAAAGAACAAAATGCATGCACCGGAGTCCTGGAATGATCTCCTCGATCCGCGCTACAAAAACAACCTACAGATGGCCGACGCCCGTACTTCCGGTACGGCTACGGAACGTATCTACTCCCTCGTAAAAGTTATGGGCGAAGATCCCGCCTTTGCGTATCAGAAGAAGTTAAACGGCAATATCCAGATGTACACAAAGAGCGGTGCAGGTGGTGCAATGCCTATCGCTACCGGCCAGTGCGGCTCAGGTATCTTCTACATTGTTGACGCGCTTGACATTCAGCAGCAAGGCTACCCCGTCGTGATTACCTATCCGAAAGACGGTGTCTCGTACGGCATTGAGGCCACCGGCATCGTTAAAAATGCCAAGAATATGGATGCCGCTAAGAAATTCGTTGACTGGGCTGCCAGCAAGAAATTTGCTGACTTTATCGTTGCAAATAAGATTAACTACGTTCCGACACGCTCCGATGTTAAGACCAGCAATCCTCTGCTCGACCTCTCCAAAATCAATATGAAAGACGTTGACGTCGCTTGGAAAGGCGAAAAGCGCAAAGAGTATACAAATCGCTGGATCAACGAAGTCATTAAGTAATTCATTCACCGTTTTAACGTGATTTAAAAATTGTGGGGTTCTGCTTGATTAAGTCGAACCCCCGTTTCATTAGGAGTACTTAAATGACGAGCGGAAATAAGCAGCAGAGGGACCCGGTGACCTTGCTCACCATCTGCGTCCTTTGGCTCGCCATGGGCGTATTCGTCCTGTACCCGATCGTTCGCCTGCTGGCAATGACTTTCATTGTCGACGGTCATCTGACATTTGATAACCTCTTGCCGTTCCTCGCCAATTGGTATGACCGTCGCGCCATAGTCAACAGTATTATTTTGGCCTGCGCCGTAGGTTTTGCCGGCACGATCATCGGATTCATTTTTGCCTTTGCGGTAACGCGTCTGTCGCTTCCGAAATGGCTGACTTTCTTTATCAGCGCAGTCACGCTTCTGCCGCTGATTTCTCCCCCTTTCACATCAAGTATTGCATTAACGCTTTGCTTGGGACCCAACGGCATTATTTTGACTGCCTTAGGTCTGGAAAACTTTAATTTCTTCGGCTTCTGGGGAACGTTCATTTCTGAAACGCTGACCTACTTCCCCATTGCCTTTATGACGTTGTCTACGATTCTGATGAGAATCGATCCGAACTTGGAAGATGCGGCCTACTCCTTGGGTGCTTCCCCGTTCAACGTCTTCAAATCCGTCACCTTTCCTCTTTCAGTCCCGGGTTTGGCAAACGCCTTTCTCCTTGTGTTCTCCTGCTCCCTCGCAGACTTTGCAACTCCGCTGGTTTTGGGCGGCCACTCCTTCCCGGTTCTGCCGACGCAGGCTTATTTACAAATTACCGGCATGTACGACTTCAAGGGCGGCGCGGCTCTGTCCTTCCTGCTCTTAATCCCGGCACTTGCCGTTTATGCTCTACAGAATTTCTGGGTCAGCCGTAAAAGTTTTGTCACCGTCAGCGGTAAAGCCGGAGGAAGGAGCTCGATTAAAGGTCCGGGACCGCTCATTTCTTCGATTGTGGTCGGTACCGTTGCTTTTATTACGGCATTTGTTCTTTATCTCTATGCCATCATTCTGGTGGGCTCAGTGGTGAAAGTTTGGGGTGTTGATAACTCCCTGACATTAGAAAACTATCATTACGTCTTTACGTTCGGCATGAAAGCCATCAAAGACACCTTGCTGATTGCTTGCATCGGCACACCGCTCGGCGGGCTCTTGGCCGTGCTCATCGGCTACGTCTGCAAATGGCTCAAGATCCGCGGTCACAAAACACTGGAAACCGTTTCTCTCTTGAACTACACGCTGCCGGGTACGGTTGTCGGTATCGCATACATTATTGCGTTTAACGATCAGCCGCTGGTTCTCACAGGCACGGTTTACATTCTTATTGCCGCCTATGTGTTCCGGTACTCTTCTGCCGGTATTCGAAACGTCATTGCAGCCTTAACTCAGATTGATCCGTCTATCGAAGAAGCCTCTACAAGTTTGGGTGCCTCTTCGGCCTACACCTTCCGTAAAATCACCGTTCCGCTTGTCTTGCCGGCGGTTTTAACGGGTATGCGCTACCTGTTCATCCACTCGATGACCGCGATTAGTGCCACGATCTTCTTGGTTTCTGTGAATTGGACCTTGATAACTACACGTATTTTGGAATGTATGACCGAGCTTCAGTTCGCTCAAGCTTGTGCATTCTCCATCGTCTTAATTTTGATTGTCTTCGCCGCCTCTGCCTTTATGGCTTTAATGGCAAAAGTTCTTTGTCCGGTAGGCGACGCTTCCGGAGGACTTCGCTAAATGTCCGTATCTCTTACGCTTAAAAACATTTCCCGCAGCTACATTAAGGACAACGAAAAGTTTTTCGCCGTTCAAAACGTAAATCTTGAAGTTAAACCGGGCGAATTCCTCACGTTCTTAGGACCGTCCGGCTGCGGTAAAACTACCACTCTGCGCATGATCGCAGGTTTTGAAACTCCTACGGAGGGCCAAATCCTTTTGGGAGACAAAGACGTCACAAAAATCCCTGCCAATGAACGCGGCATGGGCTTCGTATTCCAGAACTACGCTTTGTTCCCGCACATGAAGATTTTCGATAACGTGGCCTATGGTCTGCGTATTCGCAAAGAATCTTCCGACCTCATTGCACAGAAAGTCAAAGAAGCGCTTGCTATGGTCGGATTGGAAAAAGCCGAGCATCGCTACCCTAACCAGCTTTCAGGCGGTGAGCAGCAGCGTGTCGCTTTAGCCAGAGTACTGGTTTTAAGACCGCAACTGATTCTTATGGATGAACCGCTCTCGAACCTTGACGCAAAACTGCGCCTGCACATGAGAACGGAAATCCGTAGAATCCAACAGGAACTCAAATTGACCTGCCTCTACGTGACTCACGATCAGAAAGAAGCTTTGACCATGTCCGATCGGATCATGGTGATGAACAAGGGCAAGATTGAACAAATCGGTACGCCTATGCATTTGTATGATGACCCGGCAACGCCTTTCGTTGCCGATTTCATCGGGCAGGCTAACCTTTTCTACGGCACGCTTGTTTCTGTTGAAGATAAGTACGGCCTTGTCGATGTTGCCGGCCGTAGGGTCAAAGCTCGAATGGGCGTCCTAAATCCTCCAAGAATTGGGGGAAAAGCGCTCCTGATCGTACGACCAGAAAACCTCAACATCGGCACCTCGGAAAACTGTCTGGCAGTCAAACTCATTAACCGCCTCTTTGAAGGAGACCGGATAGACTACCAATTCGAAGTAGTAAATGGTATCAATCCGAAACCTTACTCGATGTCAGTTCCTTTCCTCCCCGGCACTTCACTACTGCCGGAAGGCTCGACATTAGATGCTTCGTTTGTTCCGGATGCCGGTGTACTTCTAAACGGCGAATAACTTAAGCAACGATCACAGTTACGTCAAGCCGCCTCGTTTTTCCTGAGGCGGCTTGTTCTTATTCGGAGCTTCTGGAAGGAAAAATTATTAGTATCAACGAAGAGAACAGTTTCATAAATCTCTACAATAAAATCTCGCAATTGTGATGCACGCAACGGATTTTTTATGAAACGCCTAAGCTTATCTCTCGCTGTCGTTATTTTGGCCCTTTCTTCTGCTGTATCAGCCTCGGACTTCGAGGAAGACAAGCAATATATTTCCTGTCGTAAAGGAGCAGTCAATGATCGACAATTAACGGCTTGTCAAGAGCGGTTACTCGAGCGTCTTGATATGTCCATTGCAAAGGCACTTGATAGAAATATGACGCTGTTGGCAGAGTCGGAAAGAATTACCGCTCAGCGTTACCAATCACAATGGGAAAGTTGGCGTCAAAGTCACTGCGATTATTCACTCCGCAAACAAAATGATCAGCAGCATCTTAGCTTGGCCTGCTACCTCCAAGCTGCAAGAGACCGCCTAGACATGTTGGAAGGTGAGAAGCTTGAAACAAATTCAAACTTTAAAGTTTGCTTACGGCGTGCAGGGAAAATAGAAAGCCACGAAATTCTCTGTCATCAAGAAGAGTATCAAAGACTGGAGCAAATTTTGTTCGGAACCGTCCAAGCCGCAGAAAATTCTAGCCCACAACCAAAAGCAGTATTGGAAGATCAACTTTTGTGGGAAAAAGACCTCGCTAAAAAATGTAAGCGCCCACCATTTGCCTCTATCGAACAAGCTGCTAATAATTACCAGTGTTTATGTAATGAAATCTATAAGCGCATTCGTTCTTTAACAGGTACTACAGAACGCCCCGTGCGTTGACGTAAGAACAATTGACAATCTCCTTGTCATTTATGACAAGGAGATTGTCAAGAAATCGCCGAGGCGATTTGCGAGGACGTCTGTTTTTTCTCTTCTTTCGTCAGTCTCCGGAATCTTGTGAACGGATAAACTGATCGTTTTTGGTGAAATAAAGCTTTTGAGTCATCTGAATGCTGACCCAAGTCACGATCGCCGCTGTTGCAGCGATAGAAAAACAGATTAATAACTGATACCTGACAGCAGTTAAGGGGGATTCACCAGCTAAAATTTGGCCGCTCATCATCCCGGGGAGCGCCACGATGCCTAAAACCATCAACATATTGATCGCGGGAAGCATCGCGGCAGAAGCAGAAACCTGGACCGTTTTAAGCACGGCCTGCTGCTGCGTTGCCCCAAGCGCCAACAATGTCTCAATCTCCCCTGATCGCAATTCAAGCTCGCTTCTGAAACGTTCAACGCCCAAAGCAGCCGAATTCATAGCATTAGCAACAATCATCCCAGCTAACGGAACCAAGTAACGGCCTTCCCAAAGAGGCGTCGGACGAATTACAACAAATTCAAGGTAAGAAACCGTTAAACCTGCCCCCAAGAAAATCGCGGTAAACAGGATCCACCGATACTTTCTCCGACTTTTTTCATTCTGGAGACCGCCCAAGCGTTTTAAAGCGGACTCGGAAGCCGCCCCCACCATAAACAAGATAAGGGCAGCGAGCACCCAGGGGTCTGATTGTCGAAAAGCCCAAAGAAGGATGTATCCAACAGCGACCAACTGAATCGTACCCCTGACGACTCCGATAATTAACGACTTAGAGAGACCTAGTTTGTACTTCCAGGATAAAAACAGGGAGATCCCAACCGGTAATAAACCGATGCCCATTTGCAAGAGCGATATATCGTTTGATCCGCTAATTGCCATCTCTTCCTCCTCAAGCCTCTAGTCGTTTTCATCGACTTCATATGACCTATCTACGAAATCCATTCTACGAATCGACTTTCTTTAGGGCACGTATCTCAACTCAAAATCAGCACGTGTAAACACATGTGAACATGTTCACACTTGAGTTTTATTTTGAAAATATCTCGTCAAAAGCTTCTTCAACGGCTTCCTTGTCCACACGGTACGTTCCCTGAACCATTCCGTCTCGGCCTCCTCCACGCCCATTTAATTTGGCATTCAAGGATTTACTGAATTTCGGGAGTTCCGGATCTGATGACGCAATAACATAATTAAATCCGCCCTCTATCGGACTGAAAACTCCGATTGAGCTTTCGGGAAATTTTTCTTTCAGCATTCCGGCAAAACGTTTTAACTCAAAAGGAGACAAATCCTCTTCAAAAACTTTCACCAGACCGTTCCTAGACACAAGGCCGGAAGCCACAAACTGAAGATATCTTTCGGTTCTTTGGGCACTCTTCTGGTCTTTCGCTTTTCCTTCTTCAATGAAATTTGCCGCTGCTTTAGCAATTTCATGCGGCTTAGCGGAGAATAAAGCAGAAACCTTTGCTATCTCCTTTACCCTCCATCCGTAATCTCTCCTGGCCCGTTCACCGGCTACAAAACGAACTCTTGTTCCTCCTCGGTGTTTGGACGCATCCAGGATCTTGAACATTCCGATTTCTCCGGAACGACGAACGTGGGTACCGCAACAGGCACAGCGGTCGCATCCCGGAATTGTCACGATGCGAACTACGCCATGCAATTCCTTTTTACTGCGATATTCCATCGCCTCTAAGGCTTCTTCAGTTGGGAACTCAATTTTGAGATCAATATCCTGAGTGATCGCCTGATTCACCAGTTGTTCTAATTCAGGGATCGATTCCATCGGGATTTCACCGCTGAAGTCAACAGTAATATCGTCCGGATCCATATGGAACCCGACGTTTTCCAATGTATATTTTTGGTGAACAAGTCCGGAGAAAATATGCTCGCAAGTATGATTCTGCATATTGTCAAAACGGCGTTCCCAATCGATTTTCCCAATCACTGTAGACCCAACTTCCAGAGGCTTGTCTATATAGTGAACAATCTCTGGACCGACCCTTTTTACAAAAATAACCTTAGCTTCTCCTAAGGTCCCCTCGTCAGAGGGCTGCCCGCCGCCCTCAGGATAAAAGGCGGTGTCGTCCAACACAACCTCAAATCCTTTCTTGCCCTCGCGACAGGAAGTAACAGTTGCTGAAAATTCTCTTGCGTACGGATCACGATAAAACAATTCCTGCATTGTTTCCATTGAATGTCTCCACTGCTTTTAGTTGGTTGCCGAAGATTATAGGCAGTCAAGAGAAAAGAAACTGTTTTGCTGAAAGCTTTCTCATCCTTGGATTTATTCTCACTTTCGGGATCGACCTGGGTTGTCTAGAACTTAAACCGCCGTCACCTTCCTATAATGATGAGCTAGGCAATGGTTTTATATTTTGAAAGATGAGTGCATCAAGAGACAAATTTCACTTTTGGGTCGGCATGAGCATTGTGATTGTGATCGCAATACTCATAGGTCTGCTTTGCACCGTCTTTACACCAAATTATTTCCGGCCTAAAACGATCGTTGAAACCTATTTCACAGAATCGGTAAACGGCCTTTCCCCTGGGGCACCGGTCAAATTCAAGGGCATCGATATCGGAAAAGTCACCGAAATTTCATTGTCGAGCAAGGTATACCCCGATGACCACATCAGTTTGTTTTCACCTGATGCGTCTGTAGCAGTCGTACGAATGATTGTCTACATAGATGAAAATCAGCTCAAAGACCAGCTGCCAGATCTCATTCAGAAAGGATTGCGGTTCCAAACGGAGTTGGCCGGAGTCACCGGAACAATTTACCTTGCGGCTAATTTTTTAAACCCGACACTTTATCCGCCCGAAATTAAAGATGTGCCTTGGAAACCGAAATACATCTACGTTCCGGCGACCATCAGTCTGACTAATGAGATTTTGGAAAATATCCAGCATTTCCTGGCAACGCTGCAAAACATTAAGACCAAAATTGATGATGTAACTCCGGATGCAGTAAAAACCCAGTCCACAAAGGAGCTCCTCACAACACTTAACAATACAGTCAGTATGCTGGATCCAGATAAACTGCACACGCTGCTCTCAAATGCAGAAAATTACGTCAACTCCAGCCATTCGATCCTCTCAAAAGTAGATGTTGCGCGCGTTAATTCATTGCTTTCAGAACTCACTAAAACAACGGAAAAATTAAACACTACTCTTCATGAAACTAAAGGATCGGGACTCGTTACTCAGCTGAATAAGACAATTTCCGGTGCGGACCAAGCGATTGTAGATAACCGTTATAACATCAGAGAGTTGATTCTCAATTTGAAGGACATTTCGGACAATCTCAAAATTTTGTCTGAGAGCCTCGCACAGGACCCGAATTTCTTAGCTCCCCGCCCTCACCATCCCTCTCCGGTCAGCTCAGAGCATTAGAAATTTTCTCCCGTACCTCCTAGTCATTGAAACTCACACAAACACAACGGGGAGCCGAAGCTCCCCGTTTTTCACTTTCTATCCGTTTTAGGATTAGAAGGTATGAGTCATGCCGATTGTGGCATTCCAGCCGCGGAGATCGTCTGTGTTATGCTTCAGAGCCTTCCCTGCTGTACCCCAAGCGGCCTGGGTATACATCAAAGTACGCTTTGAGAAATGATAGAAGTAAGCCGCGCCGATAGAGAGGGTGTTGAATTTATCTTCCAAGCCTGCTTCAGAAGCGTTCTTATTCTTACCGAAAGCAAATTGAGACTGGAGCATTACTTCACCGCCAAGTGCATTGGTTGAAGCAGACAGTGCAAAAGCGTGATAGTTATTCGCTTTTCCATTGTTGTATTTATTGTCCAAACCCTTGCCGTCTAAGTCGTCTTCATCTTTTTGGAAAGTAACAAATCCGGGTAATGGTGCGTGCATCGCATACTCATAAGCACCGTACAGAGTGAAAGCTCCGAAATTATAAGAAGCACCGAGGTTCAACAATTGAGTTGTCTTATTCTTGTCGGCCTCTCCTTTGTAGTCCAAAGCCTCATAAATCAAATCAACATTCAGAGGTCCGTTGCCATAGGTCAGGCCGGCACCGTAGTAGTGCTGGTTGTAAGACCATTTGTTTTCATCACTGTCACGTCCATTGGAATACATGAAGGAACCCTGAAAACCGTTATATTCAGGAGTGAGGTAAATAATGGAATTGTTGTATCTGTCTGTCAGATAGAAGGCGCTATACATGCTGCCGATTGTCTGGAAAGATGTCGTATAGGGAGCACCGCCTAAAATGGAATATGTTCCGCAGTCAGAAGACAAGCCCCCGAAACGACCGAATGCAACTGTACCCCAAGTCCCAGAAAGGCCCAAAGCTGCTTCGCGGCTAAATGCCTTACCTTCCGAAGCTTCGTTACCATTGCTTAATTTGAAACCTTGTTCCAGTTTGAAGAAAACGGAATTGCCGTTTCCAAGGTCTTCAGAACCTTTGATACCCCAGCGATTGCCCATCCAGTTGCCGTTTGACATCTGAACTTTTGTGGAGTCACCGTGTAATTTGCTAACCGTAACGCCTGCATCTAAAACGCCATACAAGGTTACGTTAGAGGCTGCTGTTGCATAAGAAGTTGCAGCAAGAAGAGCAGCTGCTAAAAGAGTTTTTTTCATTGCGAATCCTAGAGAAGTAAGTTAACAACGCTTTAATCTTATAAATAAATGTTTCAAAATTTGGCTTTGTCAATAGTTTTTTAAACCTTTCAATTAAAAATTTCCGATCTTTCCGTTTTTAAAAAGGTAATTTCAGGGTGTAACATCTCAGTAAAATCCCTCTTTTAGAGAAGAAATATAAATTGTTCGACCCCGTTCAGATAATTAGAATTTTCAGACTTTCATTATTTGCGAAATTTTTCTTCAGAAATGGACTTCTAAAAGATTAAATTTCTCTATACCTTAGGGAAAACTCCGACATAATTTTCATCAGACAAAGGTTTTTGATGGGCCCAATTGTTCTATTCTGTTTCCGTTGATTCATTTTTTAACGATTACAGGAGTACCTCATGTCCTCAGAAACTTTAACTGCTTCGAACGGCATTCAAGCCCAAGAAGCGGAAGAAGCCGAAAAAGTAGGTGTAGGCGCATATATCTCACTCTTCTTTGCCATGTGCTTCTTTTCCGGTGTCTTCTACAAAATGCCAGATGCATATCGCTGGCTCGGTGCTTTTGACTTCACTACGTTGATCGGCAAATTCGGGTCAGTTTCCGGAGCCGCCACTTTCGTCGGTAAAGGCGGTCTTAGTGCACGAGCCGGTTTCCTTTTTGCTCTATCTCTGGTTCCCGGCGTGATGTTGGCTTTGGGACTTTTGGAAGTTCTTTCCCACTACGGTGCTTTAAAAGCAGCCCAAAAGTTGATGACCCCGCTGCTTCGTCCGATCCTTGGTGTCCCGGGTATCACGGGTTTGGCTCTTATTACTGACCTCCAAAGTACCGACGCCGGTGCGGCTCTGACTAAGGGGTTGGTCGATTCCGGAAAGATTTCTAAAGAAAACTTGGTTGTGATTGCAGGCTGGCAGTACGCAGGTGCAGGTTTAATTAACAACTATTTCTCTATCGCATCTGCCCTCTTCATGGCATTCCTGGTTCCTGTTTGGATCCCGTTAGTCGTGATGTTCTGCCTCAAGTTTGTCGGCGGTGTTTTCGTCCGCTTCTGCCTCAAGACTTTCTATAAGAAGGATTTCCAAAATGCCTAATGCAACAGCCACACAAGTCAAAAAGAGCAATAATCCTTTTGATATCTTCATTACCGGCCTTAGAAAAGGTTTTAACGTCGCCATTAACAACTTAATGCCTAATGTGCTGATGGCTTTCGTTTTGGCTTATATCCTTGATCTTTTCGGCGTCATGGCTTTCTTAGGTAAAGTTTGCGGCCCGGTCATGAGCATCTTTGATCTTCCCGGTCAGGCCATTACCGTTTTGTGCGCCACTTGGCTCTCCTGCGGGGCCGGGGTCGGTGTTGCAGCCAGCCTGCTCGCCAGCGGCACCCTTAATGCACATGACATCACCATTCTTTCTCCGGCCCTCCTCCTGATGGCTTCCCAGATTCAGTACATGGGCCGACTTCTCGGTGTTGCCGACGTTCCTAAAAAATACTGGCCGCTGCTTATGTTCAACAGCATCCTGATGGCTTCCATCGGCATGCTCATCATGAGATTCATTGTCTAGTAAAACTCTTTATCCATAGGCGTCCGAATTAAGACGTATTAGACCCACCTTTCCCGCTCTGCAACATCAATCTGGAGCGGGATTTTTTTTACTTCAAGGTCCCGGGCCGGTGTCAAAAATCTCATCGGTTAACCGCAGCGCAAAGACAAATATTCTCCTCAGTTAAGGTACTTTTCTTTTAACTTAGAGCTTTCTGTCCTCACCTCAGAGAACAAAAAGATGTCAAATTTTCTTCTCTATGTTGCTTTTTTCTCACTAAAAAATTGATGGAAATTTAGTGCTTTTCAATCGTGAAGGCGGATTTTCATCTTATGAAATCGCGCTATTGCAATATGTAATTTATGATTTATTTTGTCGGTGTTAACACCTATTTTAGGAAATTATTTTCGTAAAATTGCTTTAGTTTGAATTTTTATGTCATTATTAACCCGTAAGAGATATTAAATTTTCAATCGGAGATGTCTCATGAACATTCTTATTAAAGAAACAGGTGAACTTCGCTCTCTCTCGTTCATTGATTGGCACGACGGTCAGGAATACACAGAACAACTGATCTCAGCCTCCGGAGAAGACCCAAACTTCCTGTTTGATCAGGATGGCGAAGTTTTTATGACGGATGCTCCTACCTTTAGTAAGTGGAACGCCTTCTTCAGAAGCCATTACGATATCGAATCTGTATGCGCAGCACTTGGCCTGCAGCCGATTTCCAAAGCTGAATACGATCCGTTCGTACACCTCTAATTTCTTCGTTTTCTGATCCAAAAGGTTGGGCTCCGGCCCAGCCTTTTTTTGTTCTCATTTCTGGTAACAAGCTACTTCTGAAAGTGCTTTTGGAAGCCAAGCTCATCCCTTCTGAATGTACAATCGAAGGCCGCACAAAATTTCTAGTTTTAAGAAAAACTCTTTTAAATCTTAAGGTTACATTAACAAATGGGCATTGAAATTGATCTCGAACGCGATTCATTATTAGGAGAAGTTTCGCGTAAACGCCTTCGTGAAAGTTACATGAAGGAAGAAGAGCAGAGCCCGCAGGAACGCTTTGCAACGGTAGCAGAAACATTCGCAAGTAACCCTGCTCATGCTCAGCGTATTTACGACTACGCCTCCAAGCATTGGCTTTCCTTCTCGACCCCTATCCTTTCTTTCGGCAGAAGTAAGAAAGGACTCCCTATCAGCTGCTTTGAAGTTTATATGCAGGATACAGCTGAAGGTCTTGTCAATACATTATCCGAAGTCAACTGGCTTTCCATGCTGGGCGGCGGGGTTGGCATCCATGTAGATATTAGAAGCGCAGACGATAAGTCCGTCGGCGTAATGCCTCACTTAAAAATCTATGATGCAGCTTGCCTTGCTTACCGTCAGGGCAGAACTCGCCGTGGATCTTATGCAGCTTTTCTTGATGTGGATCATCCCGACATCATTCAATTCCTGGAAATGCGTAAGCCGACGGGTGACCAGAACTTAAGAACTCTCAATCTGCACCACGGAGTAAACATCTCCGATAAATTCATGCGCTTAATTGAGAAGAGTATGGTTAATGCGGATGCCGATGATTCTTGGGAACTTCGTGATCCTCACTCTCACCGTGTGGTAGAAGTGGTATCCGCCAGAGATATTTGGCAGCGCATCCTTGAGCTCAGAATGCAAACCGGTGAGCCTTACATCGTCTTTATTGATGCAGCGAATCGCGCCCTTCCCTCTTGGCTCAGTGACAAGGGCTTAAAGATCCATGGCTCGAATCTTTGTACAGAAATCTTTTTGCCGACCAGCGAAAAAAGAACTGCCGTTTGCTGCCTTTCTTCCCTGAATCTGGAATATTTTGACCATTGGAATACCAATGAACAATTCATTCCGGACGTAATGGAATTTTTGGACAATGTCCTCCAATACTTCATTGATAATGCTCCGAACTCTGTCGAAAGAGCTCGTTATTCCGCTCTGCGTGAAAGATCTATCGGTATCGGAGCATTAGGATTCCATGCTTACCTGCAGTCCAAGCGAATTCCGATTGAATCCGTTTTAGCCAAGTCGATTAATTACCGCATGTTCTCTCATATCAAAGAGGAATGCGCTCGCGGCGATGAGATTCTTTGCGAAAAACGCGGTCCTTGCCCGGATGCAAAAGATGCCGGCATTCCAAGACGCTTCTCTCATTGGAACGCTGTTGCTCCGAATGCTTCTTCCAGTTTGATCATGGGCGCAACATCGCCATCGATCGAACCGATCCGTGCGAATATTTACCGTCAGGACACACTTTCCGGTGCTCATATTATTAAGAACAAGATGCTTATTCCTGTTCTTGAAGAATACGGGTTAAACACTGATGAAGTTTGGACAAGCATCACTGCGCATGACGGTTCCGTTCAGCATTTGGAAGCATTGCCTCAAGTAATTAGAGATGTATTCAAAACCGCTCAGGAAATCGACCAGCGCTGGCTTATTGATCTTGCTGCTGACCGTCAGGAATTTATTGATCAAGGTCAATCTCTGAATCTCTTCTTCCCGGCCGATGTTTCTATAGCCTATCTCCATGCCTGTCACTTCCTCGCATGGAAGGTTGGTTTGAAGAGTCTTTACTACTGTCGAAGCGACAAGCTCCGCAAAGCTGATAAGTTAGGCGAAAAAGTTGAAAGACATCGTCTTGAAGAATCCATCAACATGCGTGAAGTTCTCGAGAATTCTAGCTGCCTTGCCTGTGAGGGATAGTGATGAAATCCAGTTTGACGAAAAGCCGTAATTATTACAAGCCCTTCTCTTATCCATGGGCCTATGACGCATTCATGGCCAGTGAGCAAATGCACTGGCTTTGGACAGAGGTTCCGATGATCGAAGACATCAAGGACTGGAAAAATGTTTTGACTGACGGAGAGAGAGACTTTCTGACTAAGGTCTTCCGTTTTTTCACACAGGGCGACATTGACGTCAGCTCTGCTTACGTCAATACCTACCTGCCCTTTTTCCCGACCCCTGAAATTCGCATGATGCTCTCGAGCTTTGCCGCTCGAGAAGCGGTGCACATCGCAGCCTATTCTCATTTGATCGAGACGATCGGTATGCCGGAAACTGTTTACAACGAGTTCCTGCAATACGAAGCCATGGCGGAAAAGCACGATTTCTTCCACGGTCTCGCCGAAGACCAGCAGGAGAACATCGCTGTAAAAATGGCTGCTTTTTCTGCCTTCACGGAAGGTATGCAGCTGTTCTCAAGTTTTGTGATGCTTCTTAACTTCACAAGAAACGGCACCATGAAAGGCATGGGGCAGATCATCGCCTGGTCCATCAATGATGAAACTCTTCACACGGAAAGCATGATCCGTTTATTCCGTGAATACATTATTGAGAATCCGGAACTTTGGACCGACTCTCTGAAGAAGCGCATTTACGACATCGCCGAGAAAATGATCGAGTTGGAAGATGCATTCATCGACCTTGCTTTCGGCGTCAATGACATGAGCAAACAGAATCTGTCTCCTGCAGATGTGAAAGCTTACATTCGCTGGATCTGCGACCGCAGACTTGCCGCAATGGGCATGAAAGAGATTTTTAAAGTAAACGTCAATCCGCTTCCTTGGGTCGATTCCATGCTTGGTGTAACGCACACCAACTTCTTTGAAAACAGAGTTGTTGACTATGCCAAGGGAGCCTTAAGCGGTTCTTGGGGAGATGTTTGGGGACAAGCAGGAACCAAATAATACGTCCAGCAACTAACGCTTCAATTCAATAGGAGACCCGCGCGGTCTCCTTTCTTTTTATTTACGCCATCATTTGAGTTTCAACTTCTGCCTAAACAGGACTCAGTTTCCAGCTTACATATATGTGAACATGTTCACACTCAAAAAACAAGATAAATCGACTGTTGTATAAAACATACAACAATTAGAAACATTTGTAAGGCGTACCCAACTTGCGCACACCGAATTGTTTCGCTAAGATGCACGTCCTGTCGCTGATGCACGACGCAGCAACGATAAACGGAAACGAAGTTTTACATTTGAAGTTATTCAGTCGCTTGACAGAAAATTTTAAACGAGTAAAATTTCAATTCTTCGCTCACGAAACTGAGCAGCGGCGAAAGCCGAAATGATCTTTAAAAATTTATCGACGACCGATAAGAGCGGGC
>ERZ834798.37-NODE-37-length-148000-cov-6.911940_pt1 | contig 148000 bp, 178 predicted proteins | sample MGYA00519689_ERZ834798 | MGnify/ENA primary metagenome ERZ834798 (study PRJEB31850, sample SAMEA3708761) | human gut metagenome | biome: human gut; feature: human-associated habitat; material: faeces | place: China | collected 2014 ...
TTCTTATATGCTTGTAAGTACATAATTTTTGCAGTCATGACACAAGAAAAGCTCCTTCCTGTGAGGGAGCTTTGTCTACAGTCTGATAGGAGAGATTTCTCTCTCCTATCCTTTTTGAGATTAATAACATCCTCTGTAACAATATTTGTAGCTACCAAAATCTGACATTTTCCGTAAACAAGAACCGCCTTGTGAGGAAGAGCAATCAATGATATATTCACCATCACCATCGGGACCATCTGATAAATGTCCGATATACATGATTACATGGTTGGAAGATCCATCTCCTGTCCATGCGCCTGCATAAGAGTTCAGGTTCTTAGAAAGGATATCTCCTGCTACCATTGAACTGGGTCTTGGGAAGCCTGAACCGGAATATCCAGATGCGGTCCAGTCATTCGCAAATCCAATATCTGCGTGATACAGTACACTGGAAATGAATCCGGAACAATCAATTCTGCCTTCCTCTGCATACATAGTGCCTGGGTTCTGTAAATCATACCAGAACATACCCACATATTCCATTGCTTTTCTGATTGCCGCCTGACGACTATCTGAAAGTCCGGAATTTGCTGCAAGTAATTCTTCCATGTAGCTTTCTATTTCTGCTTCTGACAATGGTGTGCCTCCGCCGATAGGGAAGGTAACTTCCATTGCTTTCCAATTTTCGATACCATCTTTAAATTTATCATCCACAGATCCATATAATCCAGTCATAAAGTCCACTTGTTCATCGTAGGTACCTGTGTCCTGATCTTTCCAACCGGTGAAGTCATTTACATCTGCTTTTTCTTTATCTTTGATACCAGACCAAGATAAGATATACCAGGAACTTGTTTTATTGTTCCAATATGTTTGGAATGCGGATAATGAAGTCTCACTAAAACCTTTTTCAACGATGCCTTCATTAAATGTATCGTTTGTAACAAAGAGAGCGATTCTGCCATTATCTTTTTTCATCAGAGTTTCCCAGTCATCTGCTACTTTAAGATTGATTACCGGCTGAATATGTCCACCACAATGTCCTTTACAGATATAAACCGTGCTATAACAGCTTTCATGATAATTACCATCTGCATCCGTATAAGGCTCAAACCATGCTGTATGCTTATGCGCTTCTTCACCGCATTCAAGCGTCCAACATTCATTGTAATCTTTATCTTCCAAACTTTGATAATCTGATGGAGGTCCATCTTTATGTGTGTGTTTGGAATCGTTACATATATGATATCCCGGTTCACCAGGTTTTGCGTCACAATCTCCTGGCATTGTACATGGAGTATCTTTTTCATCGCATGTCAATTTATAGCAGCTTGCGGTGTGAATATGAGGTTTCTTTCCACAAAGTAATTCACTATGCCAACCGTCTTCATCTTCGTATTCTACGGTACTATATACGGCTGCTACATAATTGTGGCAACTTCCAACTGCATCTGATGGTATTTCGTCTACCCAGATACCTTCTGTTTTTCCAGCAAATTTATCTAATGCATAAGAATTTTTACCGTCTGCAAATTTTTTGCCAATTTTGTATACGGAACTAAAAATTGTATTCATTGCAGAACTAAATTTGGAACTTACGGTATCTAAGGAATATCCATGCAGATAAATATTGGAACAGATTTCATCCGGTCTGTTTAACTTCTTCTCTGTCGCATTCCAATAACCTGCTGTAATTGGAGAAGCATATAGATTTTCCGGTGCACAATCATCAATATCTTTATAATCGTAACTCGAAACGTCATGAGAATGTGCAAACATATAATACATATAAGCCTTTGCAGTAAGATAATTATCTTTATCGATAACATTACAAAATCTTGCATGCATCATACTGGTGATCTGTAATAAGTTTGAGTTGATAGATGCTAATTTTCTACTACCATCCCAACTGGTAATATCACCAATCGTACCTTTATTTGGAGATTTATGCCATTTGATACCTTCGCCACCATTAATTGTTGTACCGGTGAAGTCTCCATTTTTTGAATATCCTGACACTGGAGCAGTGTCTGCTACAGTAAAATGTAAAGTGGCGTCTCGTTTTGCCAAAAGGACATATTTTTTTGCCATATCCTCTGCAATATCATCTACTATTTTTTGTGTATAGTTTGTATTGTCTACTTCATCAGAGGCAAAATAAGCGCCTAATACGCTAATGATTGTACACATTAGCATAATAATTAAGAATACAACTAAAAACCAAAATAATACTGGTGCAATATATTTAATAATTGCGGCTTTAATCTTTTCTTTTACAAGACTTACGGCAGCTTTAACGGGGTTAGCTATTGCATCATATATTTTTTTAATTTTACCGAATGGTGAATTTTCAAAAAATTCATGTGTCTTTTTTTTGAAGTTACTCCATCTTGTTCCAACAGAATTAAAGAAATCATGTCTGGAGGCTCTACGGTTTTTGCTTGCAAGACGTCTTTCTTTTTTTCTTTCAAGTTTATTTACTTTGCTTGTGTTTCCTTGCTGTTTATGTTTATTTATTTTATCATCAAGTCTTGCATCTTTTCTCGCATTTCTAAGTCCGCGGTCTTCATTTCGCTTTGCCCGTTTTGCTTCTCTAACAGCTTTACACCCATCTGTTTTACGTAATTGGTTATATTTTTTTCTTAAATCATTTTTGTCTTTAGTATGTAATGCTGCGTTTCTAAGTCCTGAAGTAATGTTACTATTTGGAGCTACTTTACTAGCAATACCAGCCCCAATATGTGTAATACCGGTAGCAGCATTCATGCTAAGGCCATAGGCAATTCTTGCTCCTGCGCGGGTAACTGCGAATGTTTGTTTTGTAAAACGATACCCTCTTGTCATATCATCTCCTGTCATTTTTTGACCGATAATAGACAATCCGTATTTTTGTTGTCCTGTTAAACCGCCTCTTGTAGCGTGATCGGAAACGCCTACATTTTTTACATGATTATTTAATAAATCACTTTGCTTTTGAATATCTGTAAGTTCTTTTTTCAGTGAAACATTGTGTGGGTCTTTTTTTAATTTATCTAATAATTCACTCTTTTTTAAATCTAATTGTTTTTGTACATTCTCAATGTCGCGTCTTGTGCCATATCCAATATTTTTTGCTAATATACTGTCGTTACCAGCCTCATTTTTTATATAACTAAGACTTGTATTTCTTACCTTGTTCATTTCATAAATCATATCATTTTTATTTGTTACATTTAACAAATGATTGGTATGATTCATGTCGTTTAAAATAGAGTTTGCATGTTTAATAACATCAGTTTTAGACATATCGCTAACAGTACAACGCATGCCATTTATCATACAGGTACCGTTTTCTGCTAAAGATTGTATTTGTCCACTGTTTAATGGCAAAGATGGTATATAATTTTTTACAGCACCGGATGCATCTGTATAATTGAAGGTATGCTGTGATAATTCAGCCATACCATTACTTGCATTGCCAGCATAACCAATCTGGCTTAACCAGCTTGAGCCGACATTGGATTGAGAAACAGAAGACATCATATTTTTATAATTATTTATTTCAGAAACCTGTTTATAGTCAGCAGAAATTAAAGATGCCACTGCTGCTGTACGTTCTACACGTTTTTGATTTTCATAAACTGTATTTTCTTCTGTTTTTAAATCTTTTGTTGCGACTTGATTTGCCGCTTGACCGACAGTTTTTGCAAATGATCCGGATGTTCCATCTTGTGGTCCTAGTGAATATTTACCATTTGTATATTGATAAACTGTTTGGTTGAATGATGCCATATTGTACTCCTTTTTACCAATTTTCATTGGTATCTGTTGCATTGTCTAAATAATCCCTTGCGCTCATTTCTCTTTGTACTTCACCTTTGATTTCAGAAGTATCTATATCTTCTGAGATTTCAAAGTTTACTAATTCTACCGGAATCAACATTCGGATAACATTTCCACCATAAAGTTCTCCATCCACAGATATATTTTCGGTCGCAAGATAATTAGGCACTTCTCTGGTAAGATGGAAATAGGTGGGATTAAATATATTTCCCGTAACCAGTCTGTCTCTTTCCAGTGTCTGAATGGATACGCTAGATCTCTGCAACAAATTGATATAGAAAATCCATGTTTTATCCGGCTGAGCTACCCAGTTTTTCTTAAACTGCTGTAAACGTCCCCACATAAGCTTTAATTCCGGGTCATCATAGCTTTTAAAAATGACATCCATTACATAAAAACGTGGATCCTGTTTATTAAAGGCAAGTTCTACGGTAGCATTTCTTGCATTGTAAATACTGTTACGTGGAATACTATCTTCTGCGTCTTCCAATGCATAACTCATATAGGTAACTATTGAATTACTGTCACCATTTTCATCTTTTCCGGATAATGTCATACAAAAGGATGCAATTTCTTCCGGAGTTAAAAATGTAGTATCATCCTTTTTATTTTCATTCCATGTATTTTCATTCATATCCGTCATATTCTTTTCTCCAATCTATTTTTTATAAAAACCTCTATTTGTATATGTAAAAAAAAATTAAAAAAATACATAAAAATAGCAGGAAAAATCAAATTTCCTGCTATCTTTTTATTTTATATCTATAAATATCCAAATATTATTTTGAATTTTTATACATATAAAATAATGTTTATTCGTCTACTTCTTCTGCCTTGGTGCTCATAACCTTGTACAGTTTTGTATTCTTTGGGAATTCATCTGTAAAAGGAATTGTCTGTTTACCATTGTAAATCAGTCCATGACCAGGTTCTGCATTGGTAATAAATTCCACATCATTTTCTGAAAGCTTTAACAATTCTGCCAACATCGATCTGTCCATTGCAGACTGGTTCAGCATATAGATAAAGGATGTATTGTTGATGATTGCACGGGCAGCAGGGCTATTTAACAAATCTTCTACGTTCTGTGTAATACCGGTAGGTACACCCTGGAACTTTCTTGCACGCTTCCATACTGTCTTCAAGAATTCTGAAGTAGATGGATTGGAAAGTAACAAGTGGAACTCATCGATATAGAAGTAAGTCCATTTATTCTTTCTCTTATTCTCAGAAAGTCGGTTCCATACATCATTCATACAGATTTTAAGTCCCAACTCTCTTAAGTTAGAACCGATATTTCTAATATCATATACAATCAATCTGTTATCTACGTCCACATTGGTACGGTGTGCAAATGCATCGAAGGAACCAATGGTATAGGTTTCCATTACCAGTGCAAGGTTCTGTGCTTCTGGCTGTGGCTGACTCATCAGAGTATCGAAAAGGTTCTGCATGGTTGGGCACTGATCTCTATCGATAGTACGTCTCTTTCCATTTGCGTCTAATGGTAATGCCTGCAGATGCTCCAGATAAGGTCTGTAAATCTGCTGGATACAACGGTCTACGATAGATCTCTGTGAAGGAGTAAGTCTCGCCCCAGCACCTAACATAGTCTCCAACATACCACAAACAAAGTCTGTTTTCATAGTAATCGGATTTAAGTCAGGGTCAGTAGAGTTATCAATGTCCAAATCGAATGGATTGATATGTACTCCATTACCAGGTGCAATACGAATTACAGAGCCACCGAATGCGGATGCCAGCGGCGTATACTCTCCATCGGGGTCGATAATAAAGATATCGGAATTTGTAGTCAGGAAAGCACTTACCATTTCACGTTTGGAACTAAAAGATTTACCGGAACCGGATGAACCAAGTACCAAACCATTGTAGTTTTGTCCTTTTAATCGATTATATACGATCAGAGATTTATTGATAGAGTTTACGCCATAATAGAACCCACCATCATCAAACTGATTGATTTCATCAAATGGTAAGAATACACCAAGAGATTCCGTGGTAAGTAATCTATCGGTAAAAGTACGTTTAATACCTAATGGTAATGCTGTGGTAAAACCTCTCTCCTGCTGCATAATCAATGGACGAATTGCGGACATATGTTTATCTGCAATATTCTTAATAATCTTATACTGCTTTTTCAGTTCTTCATTATCTTCTGCAAAATGCATCATGGTTAAAGACATATAGAAAAGTCTCTGGTCACGATTCATCATATCTTCCTGTAACTGATCAACCTGTTCTTTCGCATGTTTCAGGTCGGCAGAAATAAATTCAGGAGATACCATATTCTGCATTGCTTTTTTCTGCTTTTCCATTACTTCTGCAGTAATATTTACAGACTGGTTATGAATCATCTTGATCCCGTCTGCCTGGGGAATTGCAGAAATATGAATATTGATGACGCTCTCGAAATTTACGCTGCAAAGCTCAGACAGGAAATTGGTATTCATCCAGTTTGCGATATTATCCAAATATAATACCTGTCCATAGCGATCGCCAATCTGGAAGTTATTTCCATTAAACTTTAAGCTTTCCGGTGCAATCAAATCTTTTGTAGTTAATCCCTGTTTTGCCATCTTTGCAAAATCTACGGAAACAGTACCATCTACACCATGCTCGAACCAATAATTTCGCTGTGTAGAGTTTAAAATACCGTGCAGCATTTCCAGTCTTGCTGCCAAATCTAACTGTTTCATAGGGTTTTTGGTTACTTTACGGAAATTTGCATCAATTTCACTTCCGATATTACCAAGCTCTCGCATTGCCTTGTCTACGCTATCGGCTTCTGCTGTGATCGTCATATATTTCTTTGTGGAAATATTATTTCTGGATGTTTCCATCTTTTGACGAAGCATATCTTCGATTTCTCTACGATAAACGTCATAAGCATCGCCACGCATGATAGGTGCGACTCTTTCCAGCTTTGCCTTTTCATTTTCGATACCATTTACAAAGGAGAATACAATATCTTCTTTTGCACCAATGGTGTTTAAAAACTTCATATAGTGCTCATAAATGGTTTCCTGCTCTTCATCAGAGGCTGTCTTAAACGAAATGTCTTCATATTCGAATGTTCTGGAAAATAATCCAGGTTCTACCTGCATTGTACCATTTTCGTAAGCTTCCACATAAGGAATTGTCTGTTGTACTGTTTTAGGTATTGCCTGTTTCTTTTTCTTTTTTCCCTTAGCAGGTAAAAGTGCGTTGTTTGCCATTTTATCTTTCCTCCTACATTATCGAATTGCTTTGAATTCTTTCGATTTTTTCACTTTTTTCTCTTTGTCTTTCTTTTTAGGCTGTGATTTTGTATTTGTCTTTGCCTTTTTCTTTTTATCTTTATTGTCAGCATTATCCGTAGTCGCTTCCTCTTCGGATTCGTCACTTGCGATTTTTTCGACATTCTCCTGAAATGCCAAATCTTCTGCAGTATTTTCACGGATTAATTTTTCATATTCTGGATGGTGTACTTCATAGCATCGTTTTGCAGGACAGATAAAATTGTCATATAAAACATTCCATGCTATTTTTTCAAAAGGTTGTCCAAAAATTGTGATAAAACCAATCAAATAAAATGGGATAATTATTAATGCTGTGAAATATATACCGCCCGGAACATTTTTGAAAAGTGTGAAATATGAGAAAATTCCAGCAGCAGCTCCCAAACAAAGAAATACAAATTGTCTTGCAGTAAAATTCGCAATGAATTTCGATTTATATTTTAATATGTCATGTGGAATAGGTACTTCTATCATTTATACTCCTCCTTATGCGCCAAATACGTCATTTACAATACCGATAGATTTAAACATAAGCGAAATCGTTGCAAATGAGAGTCCAAACATAAATAGCATTGCTTCAGGCACAGATCCGTTTGCGGCGCCACCATTTGCAATATTGGTATTAAATACTAAAATCAATTTATCAAATGCAATAGAATGTAATCCACCAATCATACAGAGTACAACGCTCTGGCAACATATAGCTAAATATTTTCGAATATAGCGTCCACCTGCACCACGCCATCCATCATCTGCGAGTAAAGCAAATGCGATTGGCATAAAGGAGGCACGCACACTCATTTCCATCAGTCTGGTAAAGGCTACAAGGTATACTACAATAAGTAAAATTAATGAGAAAATACTTAAAATACCCATATTTAATAAGCCTGCGATTACTACCATAATCCAACTTTTATTAAAAAAGCCTGTGGATGTCGCCATTAGTGATTCATATACGGTTTTTGCTACATCAACCATATCTTCGTCAGTGCCTGCTTTTATAAGTGGACCTATCGCTCCACAAAAGCTGGCTGCAAAGTCACTGATTAATTTTGTTAAATCGCTACACATAACTATCAAAATCAATGAAACTGCAAATTTACTAAAAAATTTAATAAAATACTCTAAAGTAAAACGATCCGTCATTGCCAAATCAAGCAAAGATATTACAAAAAATAAAGTGGCTATAGCAATTGCGATGGAAGACATCACATTTGTAATGTCTTTTGATAAAAAATTTAAGATCGCTGTTTCTATGTCAAAATAAGTTTTATCTGTCCCCGTAAATATCTGAGAGATTGGTGTGCCAATTTGTAATTGTGATACGACTGTCGCATATAAATTTGCATACCAATGGAAAACGGCTTCTTTCATAAATTATTTCCTTTCTCAAGGAGACCAGCAGAGTGACTCCGCTGGTCTCCTTTTGTCTTTGATATTAAATCAGCAAATTTTTGTCGGTATTTGTCTATTTAATATTCTTTTTTGTATTAACCAAGCAGTGCTCTAATTTGATCATCAAACGTCCAGAACAATACTTTGAATGCAACGAACACAACGCCGATTACAATATCCTTTGCAGCACTAGCCTGTGCTTCCGGCTGATCATTTCTGTACGCCATGATCAGCTTAAATCCGCCTGCCACTATGAAGAAGATACCGATGAATGGGAAAATACTTACTACTCTGTCTACAATGGTAAAAATCAAATTGGTAGCCTGACCCTTTGTAGCGTCTGCATGTACCATTGCAGGAGTTGCAGTCATTGCTGTTGCAGCTAAGATTCCCAGTTTTGCTTTTGCTAAATGCATCTTCTGCATTAGCTTACTTGTCTTTTCTTTCATTTACTCTTTCCTCCTGTATTTTTTCATAAGAATAAAAGATAAGTTATTTTTGATCTTTAAAATAGATCTGTTATCTTATGTCAAAAAATTTTTGATTTTTCTGTAAAATGAAAAACTTTTTAATAAAATTTTAAATTTTTTATCTTTCATTCTCTAAATCAGGAGCAATCCGTACAAAGTCGTGTTCCGGCTTTATCATTTCGTAGCTTTCTAACATTTTCTGGATTAAATTACTATCACCCTCTTTAATACGCATCTTGTATTTGGTCAGGTCACCGTAAATACCATTCTTTTTTGCCTGTGGAAAGTCTTCGGCAATCAAAAAATCTGTTATAAATTTTGCAGGCAACTTTACGCCGTCTACTTTTAATTCCGATTCGCCGACTAACCATTTCTCATAAACGCTTCTGGAAATACCTTCGATGTGGTCTAACACCTCATTTGTTTCCATATATTTCTCTGCTACGGTCGTCTGCTGTTTTGGATTTGAGGAAATGGTATGCAGCATAAGTGCTCTTTCCTCTCCTGTCTGGATATCCCTATAAACAGCTTTAATAAAAAAGGGATTCCAGGATCTGTCTTCCAGTCGATTTCTTTCTTCATTAAATACGTATTTCATATTCTTATCCTTTCTATATATAAGTAGTTAAAAAACCATCTATCGTTTTATGTAAAATTTTTTTCAAAAAATACTCAGTTTTGGTGGAAAATCAATTTTTTTTTGACAAAAGAATATAGAGGAAAAAATACATCCCTGGCAGGAGGAAAACATGGCTATTAAATTAGAAGAATCGAAAATTTCAGGATGTCCTTACCAATTAAAAGCAACCGAGCTGGTAAAAGAAATGGACTTCCTACAAAAATATCAGGAGAAAGGAATTAAGAAAGAAAGTCATGAAGAAATTTTTAACGAACAAAGAGGCGTGTGATGCGCTGCAAAAAATAAATGAGTGTGGCATCCTTACTACTACTGATGCACAGGCATTATCCAGTATCCGTGTTTGTCTTTTGGCGGACCAGATTGGTATTTCATTATGGGGTAAGGTAATCGAAGATGTCAGACCCATTTTTAGAGAATGCGAAAAGCCAAAAAGCGATGCTTCAGATGCGATTAAAGAAAATTATGAAGCATATGAGCAATGTATTAAAGAAGCTTATGCACTTATAACTAAGGGGGAATAATCATGGATCGTGCTTTAGCTACCAAAGAAAGACCTTTATTAAATCAGGGACAACCTTATATCCCGGATGCCGGTCGTACTATGGAAGATGATACTGCTATTGTATATGATGCTATCTCATCTATCCGCAGACGTACTCATCTCTCACCACAGGAATTTGAAAAGATTTACAATGATACTATCACATTTTTTACAGTAACCGAAAGATTACAGTATAAACAGTATCAGTCCGGTGAGAAAAAGCCAACGGAGTTCTATAAAGAATGTGCTGCATTATTACGGAGAAACTATCCGAAATTAACCGATCGCGGTGACAATGACTTTAATGTACTTATGGACCGAATCAATACCGCAATCTTTCGATATGATGTAATACAGCCCCTGATTGATAATCCGGACACTACCGATATTAAAATCTGTGGTCCAAATGATATCCGAGTCCGTGTAAAGGGTAAAGCATACCAGTCGAATGCCTGTTTCTTAAATGAAAATGATTTATATCGTTTTGTAGACGGACTGGCGATTCGAAATCATGTAGATATTTTTTCGCATCCTGTAATTTACTTTACAGACAAACATGACCCGAAGTATATTTTACGTTTTACAATCTCCTCTCCTATGGTAAATGCCGTAGATTATCCTTATTTACATATTCGTAAAGTGCCTAAGACAAAGCCTACTTTTGATGATTTAATCGGAGCTGGTATGTTAAACGAGGATGTAAAACTGTATTTGATTGACCGTGCAAAAGCTTCCAGAGGTATTGTATTCGCAGGACCTCCCGGTTCCGGTAAAACGACTGCGCTAAATGCTTTCATCGAATACATACCAAAAACCAGAGAGACTTTGGTAATTCAGGAAAATGATGAGTTATATACGGAACAGTCCGGTTTTATGTTTAAGCATGTTGCACATGGATTTCAGGGTGAACCTGTTTGTACACTGGAAGATTTAGGCAAGATGGCGCTGGTGGAAGGTTGTAACGAATTTATCATCGGTGAGGTAAAAGGCGGAGAAATGCGTTATGCCATGACTCTGTTAAATGCCGGTGGATATGCTGCACTTACTGTGCACTCTACTAACGCTTATGAAACTATGGATAAATTAGCAGACTTGGTAAAATATGGTTCTTCCTATTCCTTCGATGAAGCCAGACGTATGTTAAAGACCTTCGATACTGTGGTTTATATGGAGGGATATAAGATTCGGGAAATCCTGGAAATTAATGGATATAATGACGATACAAAACAATATAATTATGTAAATATCTATCGTTATGATCCGGATGCAAATTTAACACAGTAAAAACAAAATGAAACCTTAAAAGTGTAAAAAATACGGCACTTTTGAGGTTTTTTTTGACATATATAAATAGATAACTTAATGTATTTTATTTCCTATGGAGGATATGAAAAAATGAAAATGAAAATGGATGATAATGTAGCAATCGTAGAAAATGCCATTCAGGTAGGTCACGCAAATGCCCTCTCTCGTGAGTATTTGTCTAAAATTACAGGTATGTCTGACAGAATGGTACGTAGAGCAATTGAACTGTCTACAAAGCCTATTGTAAATATGGGATACGGATATTTCATTCCAGATGAGAATGATAGTGTGGACCGTGCAGAAGCTCATGCTTACAGACAGCAGGAAACTGCAAGAGCCAGATCTATTATTGAAAAGCTGGATGCTAAATTTGCAGAGTTTGATGCTCCGGAATATGAACAGTTGGAGTTGGACCTTTAATTTTAAGCATTACAAAAGCACCCTTAAAAAGGGTGCTTTTTTTAATAATGATAGGAAAAAAGAGGTATGTTTTCTTCTTATGCAAAGTTGGTGGAAAAGAATTAGTTCCTCTTTGGTCTACTATGTAAGTTAATATAAATAATGTGTAGCCTCATTATAGCTCATCATTTTTATAAGAAGTTACTGTGTATGACCTCTAATTCTTTCTGTCTATATATTATATAGCATAACATACGTTATTTTGCAAGCACTTTTTTCATTTTTTTTGAAAAAATATTTAAGAAATCTCATTTTCGCTCTGCTCTGGGGCAGTGTCAGAAACTTGTTTCGGTACTTCCTGCTCCGGATGCAATAGCTGCGGTGCAATTACATTTAATGTAATGGTACATCCCGCATTTAAGTTATCCGGTGCTGTTACGCTTTTAAGTACAGCGGTACATTGTGGATGATTATATTTTTCCTGTAACTCTTCTGCTGCTACTCTTGGGATATTTCCAATCTCTCTAGTTCCCCAGAAAATACGAACAGCGGGTTCTGCATCTCCTATTTCAGGTTGATAGGTATAACTTTCTGTGCTCAAAGGAATTACTTCACCTGGATGCGCATCTACGTATTCTTTTAATGCTTTTAAATGTTCCTGTCTGGAAGATCCATCTGCATTCGGGAAGGTAACGCCCTTTAACTTCAAAGGATAAGATGCAATAATCGGCTGTGTATGACCGGTAATCGCACATAAATGAGTAATCTTCGCTTGGTAATCATTCTTCTCTTCTGTCAAAGAAATATGGTCAATATCTGTACCTTTAATTACCTTTGCTTCTACTAATTTATCAATTTCCGGAATTGGTAAACTATAAATGGCAGATTCGATAAAATGCCAACGAAATTCTTTCGTCATATTCTTTGGATAATCTGGAATCTTTCTTAAACATCTTCCAGCAATATCTGTAATTGTTTCGTTGATGGCAATCTTATAATCTGCACCTAAATATGGATTATTTTCCACATAGAAATTCAGATCCGCAGCTTTTTGCCCCACATCAACAATACAGGAAGCATTCTCCAAAAGTTCACCGGTTTTATTTTTAAAACTAATCAGCTTTTTATAAAAGATAATGGCGTCCTCGGCAGAAGTGAAAGACATTCTTGCTTTGGCAGAACCTTTTCCCATTTCTGCAAATAAAGATAATTTATCGCAAAACTGTTCCGCTTCCAAAAAATCAAATGGCATAGAATCTATAATTTCACTATATTTGGAATTTTCGGTGAGCTTTTTATACTCTTCCAGTTTCTCCTGATAAATCGTTAAGCTGTTACTATACTGTGTTTGATAACTCATTTTGTATTACTCCTTTTCCCTTGTTTTTTCAATTACTTTTTCCAATAACGTCACATAGGTGTCATCTAAGCGTAATTCACTTGCTTCTTTTTTTAAGATATCCAAAGCTTCGTTTTTAGAATAGCTTTTCTTATAAGATCTGTTACTGGTTAATGCATCAAATACATCTGCGACTTGTACTAATAATGCTTCTTCCGGTATTTGTGATAAGGAAATCTTGCTCATATATCCAGAACCATTTGGTCTTTCGTGATGATATAAACAAATATTTTGTACGATTTCCGAAAATACTGGTTTTACAATCTCATAAGAAATCGTAGCATGTACCTTTACAATATCATATTCCTGAGCATTTAACGCTTTGGGACACTGTGTTAAATTTAGTGGCACAAAAATTTTTCCAATATCGTGTAATAATGCACCTTTGATAATTTCTACTTTTCTCTCCTCGGTATAATTATCACATTCCCGCAGCATTAAATTTGTGTACATTGCAACAGATAGAGAGTGATAATACGCCTCACTGTTTGCAAGTGCCATCATCTCCAAAAGCACTTTTACCTCTGGGATTTCTCCAATTTCTTGTAATGTCATCATTTTCCTCCCTTATGTTATTTATAAATCTATATGAAACAGACTTTTTTCTCTTATAATTTCCCCAAAAAGTCTTGTAAATCTATATGGTAAGATACCATCTCTTGACATACGAAGAATCTCTCCCCATGCTTTTGGATAGGTCATGGCTTTTTTAAATGATCTGGAATTTGTCATTGCTTCAAATCGATCCGCATAAGCTACTAACCAAACATAATCAGGCACATTTTCTTCTGTTAAAATATTGCCGGAAATTGTTGGGTAACCGCTGCCATCTGCATTTGCATGATGCATTAATATAATATTTTTGACGATAATATCAAAATCACTATGCTGCAACGAAACCCTGCCCAGTGTTGGGTGGAATCGCATAATCTCTGCCTCATATTCATCTAATCTCCCCTTAGAATGTTGTAAACCAAAAGGCAAAAATGCTTTTCCGATATCATGTAAGAATGCTCCCTTTAAAATAGATTTACACTCTTCTTCTGTCCAGTCTAATTCATTTTCCTTTTTGGCTAACTGGATATACTCATCCACAATTTCTGCAACCATTAAGGAATGATTATAGGCTTCTTCATCCGCTAGATGCAAAATTCCCAATGTCGTTTTTACACAACTATCATTTAAAACATCATCATACATTTCACTCATAAAAGCTCCTCTATGTTAATATCGTCCGGATAAAAAGCAGTAGGATCTGTTTTGGAAAGATTTTCATTTAAGGTCCGCCAATAAGTTTCCAATGCTTTTTCTTCCTGCGATACTTTCGCATTTTTTTCATCGATTACCCGGTGGATTTCATTTTTTGCTTTCTTATTATTCTGAAGTCCCGGATATAATCGATACAGTGTTTTTTCATAATTTATCCATTTTTGTTTATACAAATGGATTCGATTTAATAATAATGTTGTTGTTTCCTCGGCTGTGAGTGGTGTGTTATCAAAAACATCCCATTTATTAGCCACATCTTCCAGTCCTCGTTTTCCACGACATTGTGTTCTGATCAACTGGTAAGGATCTCCTGTTAATCCAAGTGTTTTTAAAAATTCCTCAGATAATTTTGGATGCTCTATCGTTTCTGTTCTTTGTCTGCCAGGGATTACTGCATTTGTATGATTCGAAAAACTACTCTTTTCGGTAGATATTTCTTCGAGTTTTGCTTCTTCTAATCTTCTGGAAGTACCAAGTTCTATCAGATAATTTTCAAGTACAGGCACATATTCCCTAATAGAATCAATCATTTCCATTGTACGATAGTTAATTTCTCTGATTGCTTCCGGATTCTTTTCGAAATTTGGAAATGTCGTATATACATTTGCTGCGAAATTAGTGACTTTATCGATATATGCATCTATTTTAGATAAAATCAGCATAGTTGCATCCACTTTTGAGATTTCCATTTGTTCCCTGGTTTTGAATAACGTATCATTAATACTGACTATGGCGAAAGGATTTCTTTTTAATCCGATGGTTTGTAAGATTTTTGCATCAATGATCGGAGTGCTTGGCATTCCGGGTTCCAGTTCTTCTTCCTTGATTCCTCCCGGGAAATAAGAATTCAAAAAATGGATAGCATCTAATGTATTACAGCCATTTGCGTACATTACTAAATCAATTGTAGTCCCACTGGTCTTACATACAAAACAATGCCAGTTATTTTCCTCTTCATATACTTTTGCGGAAGGATGACTATCATTATGTGCTGGGCAGGAAAACAGACCGTTTTTACGATCTGCCTCCAAACCCAGTACCTCAATTACATCCCAAATAGGGATATCTCTGAAAAAGCTCCAGTCAATTTGTTCTCTGGATTTTTTATCTTTGATTTGCATTATCTTTCATTCTCTCCTGTAAACCATCCCTTTGCTTCCTGCAAAGGGGTATGTACTTTCTGATCCCACTCTCTACGAACAGGTCTTTCTTTTGCTCTCTCATCCTGTTCTTCTATTTCTGCGTCAATGATATCTGCTCTGCCATTTCCATCCGTATCTTTCGTTTGGATACGTGCAGTTGTATCTTTTCCATAAAGATTATCCAGCATATTGTTAATGTGTTCGATTTCTTCAGGAGATAATTCTCTTAAAAATTCAATATGTGCCATATTTACTTCTTCTCCGGGTAGTGTACAATCTGAAATTTCATACTGAATACCCTTCTGTTTAAAATATGGAATTAATGCAGTTACATCTTTTCTTGGTCTTTCTAAAAACATAATCTCTGTTTCCTTTCTATTGTTTGTTTATAATGGAGCGAATCCAATTATTTTTAAAGTGTCACTATCTCGTAGTACATATACATCTGATAATTCTCTTTCGGTATTTCCAACCGCTTCATCAAATTTTGTCATATTTGTAAAAAATTCTTTCCATTCCGGAATTTCATAATATTCACAGCAATGTGCCAAATTTTCCATATTGCTCTTTTGTGGATCGTATACGGTATGATACAATGCATCCAAAGATATCATTTCTCTTTCTTTGCTGGTATAAGCAGAGACTCTTGCATAAATATTGTTATGCAGGATAATATAGGTTCTTTTTGCTACTACAGGATTATCCATACCTTTTTTATAAAGTGCCATTTGTGCTTGGGCATTGCTATATAACAGACAAAGTTCTTTTACATCTTCGTTTGGACTATCTGCACCGGAGACATCTCCTTCATCCATACGATACCAGATTCTGGGATCTCTTCCAGGTACTGTAAGATTTGGAGAATTATAATTAATTCCTTGCTTTTCTTCCGGTCTTGCTAACATTAGATATACACTATCTGTCCGGCAGTCCCAATTATCAAAAGCATTTACATGGTCCCAGATCGGTTCGCCATCATTGGAAAACCAATAACAGTCGAATAAGCTTAATCCCATCTGTGGGATGAAAGTATCACTACCATAAAATTCCCGTAATGCTCCGATATCTTTTCGATTCTGTGCAATGCTTCGACTTAAAATCCATTTCTGCATCTCGATATTGATATTTTCACCACCTACCCCAACAGGCAATAAGTCTTCTGTGTATATCTTTGAAACGTTTTCCAAATATCCTCTGCTGTCAAATTTACATTCACAGACTTTATCATTTTTATGCATTAGTATTTTTACGCCGTTCATAAATTTCTCCTCCTACATGGGGGATGACCTTTACAGATCATCCCGCTCTTCCTGTTCTACTTCTTCAGGAACGGTTACCATTTTAATGTGTTTATTTCCAGGTAACTGATATGTTTGCGTATTGCCCTTTTGTAAAGCATTGACTGCCGCAGTTGCATTGGTACCATAAGTTTCATGACGTTCTGCCTTTTTCTCAATTACTAAGGGCTTATACTGATTCATTGTACAGGTAAAATATTTTACTTCATCCAAGGTTAATTGGAATTGTCCGTCTAATACTTCAGGCTGCATTGCAAATCTTCTGTTTATGATCTCTCCATTACGGTCCATTAGAGAGACTTCATAATAAGTTTTTCCAGAAGTTTTTGCTTTCTTTTCTGCAGAGACAGATAAGACAATTGCTGGGATACTAATCGTATTCTCTCCATAATTGTCATTTTTTGCTATCTCTAAATCTTTGAAAGTCCGTGGATTCTTACACATTTCCAGTCTTTTTTTACTTTCTCCGATATCAAATGCGGTAGATAAAAGTTCCACTTCTTTCGCACGATTTTCCAGTACTTCCTTATCAGTTTCTTTTACGTGCATATGATTCGCTTTATCATCCTGATAGCTTACATTTAACAAATCTGCGATTTCTTTTCGTTTTGCAAAATCTTTGTCATATTGCTTTTGTGCAGCTTCTACTTCTTTTGCATAAGCAGCGCCTTTTTCAGTATTCAGATTCATATTGGAAAGTTTTTCCTGCATTTCGTTTAACTCTGCTTTTTCGGTATCTGTTTTTTCTACGATAGCAAGGAATTTTTTATAGGTTTCTGCATTTTCCTGTACCCATCTCATAATCTCATGACGGTTTCCTTGTACACGGCCATACTTTTTATCCCAGTTCCAAGCCTCATTAAAAAATCCAAGGCTGGCATAGGTTTCCATCATTTTTACAGATACATTGGGATTCATTGTCATAAAATCCTGAGCTGTGGTATTCCGTACAATATCCTGTTCGGAAAAACCTTTGATACGCTTAAAACTATATCTTAAACTATGCCCATCATCTTCTACAGAGAAACCATTTTCAGATTCCAACATAGTGGGTGGTTTCATAGTAATGTGAAACTTCGGCATTTCTTTTAAGAATGCTGGTACTTCTTTCAATTCTTTGGTTGCATCCAGAGAATAACGGAAGAAATCTGCGGTATGATATTCTTTACAATATGCGGTAAACATTGCTACCATTGCATATGCCGTGGCGTGAGATTTATTAAAGGCGTATTTTGCAAATTCCATCATCTGATCAAACAGATTATTTGCATCTTTCTCACTGATTCCCTGTTTTTTAATACATCCTTCAATACCTCTTTCAGGATCCCCATGCAGAAAAACAATACGTTCCTTTTCCAGTGCAGTGGTCTTTTTCTTACTCATTGCTCGTCTTACCAAATCTGCTCCACCAAGGGAATATCCGGCAAGATTCTGGAAAATCTGCATTACCTGTTCCTGATAAATGATACAACCATAAGTAGGCTCCAAAATATCATTTAATGCTTTGTTATTGATATTGATAGAATGCTTTGGTTTGTCGATGACGCCAATCTTTGAAATAGAAGCCCATTCTTTTCCGGCTTGTTGGTCCGTATACTGTTTCTGCTGAATAATTTCAGGTAAATACTGTAAAGGTCCTGGTCTATACGCTGCTACTAACAGGATAATATCTTCGAATGTTTCCGGTTTGAAATCCATTAACATTTTCTTCATACCATCCGATTCAAACTGGAATACTCCCTGTGTAAGACCTGTCCAGAAAATATCCCGGTAAATTTTAGGGTCTTTCAACATTTCGTCTCTACGTTTGTAATCTTGTAATAGACCATCCTGATCCATTTTTCTCCAAGGCTTTTGAATAATATTTGTAATAATATCCAAATTCTGCAGACCAAGGAAATCCATTTTTAATAGTCCTTTTGCTTCTGCTTGTGCCATTGTACATTGTGTTTCCATTGCTCCCTTTTTCTTATTCCACATAAGAGGGATAACATTTGTCACATCTGTGCTGGAAATAATGGTACCTGCTGCATGTTGTCCATAGCCAGTAAATAAACCTTCCAGTGTATTTGCCAGCTCGATGATGCGTCTTTCATCTTCCGGATAAGCTTCTGGGTCTAACACACCATCATTGTCAAAAGCTTTCGCTAATTTATCTGCCTTATTGTACCAAGGCTTCATATATTCTTTGTATTTTGGATCTGCATCCGCTAATACTTCTTCTAATTCTTCCAAAGATTGTGCACTTTGAATCGCATCGTCCTCTTCTGCAAATTCTCCGTACTCTTCTTCATAAGCAATTGTGCCATAATATCTGGCAGCCAGTCTTAAATTACCTTTTGTGGCGCCATATGATTTTGTCATGATTTTACAGATACATTCTGCACCATATTTCGCACGACAATAATCTTCAACTTTTGCTCGAACATCCGTACGAAAATCACTGTCAATATCAGGCATGGAAACACGTTCTACATTAAGGAACCGCTCAAACAGTAGATTGTATGGAATTGGATCAATATCGGTAATACCCATTAAATAACAACAAAGGGAACCAACTGCGGACCCTCTTCCCGGTCCTATCGAATATCCAATGCGTGGATATCCTTTTTCTGTGATATATTTATCTAATTCTTCAATCGAAAAAGGAGCTTTTTCTACTTCATCTGCTGTGGGCAAATATCCAAGTAGTCTTCCGTAAGTAAGATAATCAGCTACGATTAAGTGGTATCCGGCATATCCCATTGTTTTGATGACATTCAATTCATATTCCAAACGTTTTTCATATCTTTCATCTGGGAAACCGTCAGGGAATCTTTGCTTAATACCTTCTCTTACCTTTTTCTCGAATTCTGCATTTTCATCATCACAGAATTTAGGATAATATTTTTGGTCTTTCGGAAACTCTACATGACATTGTTCCAAAGCAAGCTTAATATTTCCGACTGCTTCTTTTGCTATCGTCTCTCCGGAGATGTCTTCATATCCTTCCAGCTCTTTCGAAAGGATTTCTGTAAGTTCTTCATCTCCTTTGATCGTATATTCCTTATCATCTTCTGTTTCCGGAAAATAGGATCCATAACGCAAAAATTTTGCGACGTTTCTTCTTTTTAATGCAGATTCATAATTTGGATTATCTTTTGTCAGTCCAATATGAATATCATTCGATGCGATAAATTTTGGATGACCAGCTTCATATGCGAATCTTACGATATTATTGTAGATTTCTTTTTCACTTTCCATAAAATGACTTTGCAGTTCAAAGTAGAAATCATCTTTGCCAAAAATATCTAAGAAATTCTGTAACAGCTCCTTACATTCTGCATCCAGTTCCCCAGATTCGATGTCTGCTTCGAGATTTGATAATTCCAATCTCTTTTCATCTAATTTACTTACTTTTTTACTCCATACAGCACGTTTCATCGCCTGTATCTGTTTTACAGTAAGCTTGTATTTATCTTCATTTTCTGTCAGCCAGGTATTTAACTGATTATATTCTGCTGTCCGGTTTTCCAGTTCAATCAGTAAACTGTTATCTCCTGTTTTCTTAAACAGCTTGTTTGCAGCATTTTCTGCGGCTTTTGTCGGCTTTAAGGTACGAAGCCTTTTTTTCTCAGATTCATAAAAACTTTCAAAATCTGTCAGTTCTAAATACACGGAATCACTGATTTCTTTTTCCAAATCTGCAATATCGGTTTCCAGATTGATTCGTTTTAATCCAAGTCGTCTACCGAATGGACCGGCAATACATGCAGAGGTACATGTTAAGTGACCAGGTTCTTTTACATATTTTTGCAGATTTTCCAGTGTGACAATGGCTTTTCCATTTTTTGTCTGGATATTCTCATTCGCCTCAGAAATAATTTTACAAAGGTATTTATAGCCTTCATAATCTTTAGCTACAAGAATCAAATGTGCTGCTTCTTCTCCGAAATAACATTCGATGCCGGGAATGATTTCCATTTCATAATCTTCCGGAATGGATTCTACATCTAACCCTGCTTCCTGCCATTTCTTCACCTGTTTGGGGTCTGTTTGCAAATAATGCAAAGTATCTTTCAAATCCTCAAAAGATGAGAAAACACCATGTTCGGTTGCAGCAATTTTATGTGCACCGGCACGATAGAAATTGGTAATCATTTCTGCTAACACATTTCCAGTGTCATACTGGGATTCAAAGTGAGTATGGATACTACCATACAATTCGTGTTTGTTATCCACTCTTTTTTCCTCCCATATAAAAAATAAGTAGGCATAATTTTGCCTACTTACTTATGTCAAAAATTTTTGGAAAAATGGTAAAAAATGAAAGGTATTTTTTAGATTATTTTTCGTATTGGTTTATTTTAATTCATGCGCCCGCGATGGGCGCAACGTAAGTCACACACCCCTGAGTAATAAGGTTCACATTATTTCAATTCATGCATCCCGTATGGGATGCAACCGGTGCTTGGTGCAGTATCGGTCAACGTACCGCTTATTTCAATTCATGCGCCCCGCGATGGGCGCAACCATTACCAAAATACAAACCGATTGAGGCTACATTATTTCAATTCATGCATCCCGTGTGGGATTATTATCTTGCCATCTATACTAGATTTTGTATTTATATATTATTTTTTATACAATCATACTTAATCATCATCTCGATTCTTTTTTATTTAATCTTAGGAAATGTCCGTAAAAAGGTGTTTCGATATTCTTCCGGATTATTCAATATGATTTTCCATATCGTATTCATATCACTCCAAATACGCACTTTTTGTTTTGCACGGGTAATTGCAGTATAAAGCATACGTCTGGTAATGAAATCACTATATTCTGGAATACAAATATCAACGACATCGTATTCTGAACCCTGACTCTTATGACCTGTAATTGCATATCCAAGGTCCATATCTCTCAAATCGGGTATTACTAACTGTCTATCACCAAAATCAACCTGTAAAGCGCCTTCTGGTAATTGTGCTATCACTTGTCCCGTTTCTCCATTGAAATATCCTACTTTATAATTCGTATGATTCATAATGATATTGTCGCCAATATGATAAAGATCGTTCCCAGCAGGAGAAAAATCATGGAGTTCAGGGAATCTACGTTTTTGGGTAATCAAATTGATTTTATTTGCAGATCCGGGTCTTGTTTCTACTCTGTATGGGGTAATACAAACATCATCATCCATATTGCCTGCAAAAATTTCAGCACAAAATTTTGAAGCATCACATATCTGAAAGGTATCATCCTGTGTTAAAAATAACTGTCCTGCATTAATTGCATTTGCATTATTTACAATACTACCTTCAGATCTATAATTTGCTGTCAGGTATTCTGTATGTACTCCAAGGTAGATTAAATCAGACAGGATATTTCCAGCTCCAATCGATGGTAACTGATAAATGTCTCCTACCAATATTACCTTTGTTTTATCCATATTTAATAAGGTAAGCAATTTCTCAAATAAGTCCAAATCTACCATACTGGCTTCATCGATGATTACCAAGTCCGCAGCATTTAAAATACTACGTTCCTTACCTGTCATCACATGTCCAAATCCGAGAAACTTATGTATTGTAGAAATACTCATATCTCTACCTGTGAAAACTTCACTGATACGTCTTGCAGCTTTTCCAGTAGGCGATAACAAATGAATCCTTGCATCCGGATATTGTGCCAGCAGATTATCTACAATCGCTCGCAAAATGGTAGTCTTTCCTGTACCCGGTCCGCCTGTAAGAATAGATAGATGTCCACCCTCTAAAATCAGATTTCGTACTGCTCTATTCTGTTCCTCTGACAGTCCTGTTCCTGCCAAGGGAGGGTCATACATCGGAAATGGACAATCCGCATTTAAAGCTCTTTTTACCGCTTTATAGATTTCCATTTCTCTTCGGTAAGTTGCATATAAACCTACCATGCCATTTTCAAAATAAAAAGTATCCTCAAAATAAGATAAATATGCTGATAATCTTCCGAGTTCTAAGGGATGTCCGGATAATCTTAACTGATAGTTTACTTTTCTTTCCAATTCTTGATAAGGAATCCATGTATGTCCAGACATCTCATTTTGATACAGACAATATTCCGTAACGTATTTGATTTCCCGTAATCTATCATCGAAAGTACGCAGTGTATTCGCTTTATCTATCATTGGTGCTGATATAATCGGGCGTTCAGATTCTCCTTTGTAGACGTCACATAGATAAAATGGGTTCTCCTTATATTTTGCATAACAGTTTGTGGGAAATCTACGCTGTATGTATTGATAATCTTCATAGGGTAAATAATCTCTGGTAGCATAATAGAAATCTTCCATCTGCTTAATCATATTAGTCACACCTTCCGGAGAATCTTCTGAAAGTATGGCTCTATAATCTCCATTAAAATCCGGTTTGATTTCAGTGCCAACAGGATAATTTGCAATGCGTAAAGACTCCATAGCAGAGGAATCAGCATCATAGACTACTGTGAAACCATCTTGTGAAGTTTTTCCTAAACGACCAATAATCATTTATTTTTGTAGTCCTTTCTTTTTATTCATGTTTATTTCAATTCATATTTTTTCAATTCATGCATCCCTTGTGGGATGCAATCGATTTCTCCATCTACAAACCGATTTTTCACAATTTCAATTCATGCATCCCATTAGGGATGCAACGATGTCGCCGATCCGATTACGCATCAGCCGATCAATTTCAATTCATGCATCCCGCAATGGATGCAACTTTAAAAACAAAAAATTATTTCACATATATAGGTATTTCAATTCATGCACTCCGAGTGGAGTGCAACGAGGGAGAACCACTTCCCGAAATGGCAACAGTGCAATTTCAATTCATGCACTCCGAGTGGAGTGCAACAGGTTACCTCAAAGAGAGACCGGTGCTGATAGAATTTCAATTCATGCACTCCGAGTGGAGTGCAACCTAGAGCCGTAAATAACGTCATTAAGCAGGAAGAAATTTCAATTCATGCACTCCGAGTGGAGTGCAACTGTCTGCACAGTCGCAGTACTATTTAAGGATGTTATTTCAATTCATGCACTCCGAGTGGAGTGCAACAGCAAAGTATAGTATTCATTTTTCCATTTATACTATATTTTGTATATGTTATATTATGTCTCATTTTCTTATACAATCATATTTATATCAATTTCCTATTTTATTTCATCATTATTGGTGCGAATCTCTCAGAATTTTTATGTATACTTAAGATTCGCACCAATTACATTATTTAATACAGATCCACTTCAAAAACTTCTACATCATCTGGAATATTTTCCATATTTACATAGATATTATAATCTTCCATAGACTGAGGATAATCTCCCTCATAATGACTATCTGTTACTAAACGTTCGCCATATTTCTTCATAGGTCCAGTACTCTCTTCGTCATTATGCTTAAAAATCACAAGCTTTTCTACAACGAGACCGGTCCGACAAGCAGACATATCATTATCAAACATTGCTACTAAAGATTTAAAAAATAACTTTAAATCATCATTTGTAACGCCATTCCGCTTTCCATAATAAGCACTATATCTGCCATTTCCCTTATACAATCCAAATACTACTACGGGCTTTTCAGAAAATACAGATCCGGTTTTATCTTCGTCCTCTTTCTTTTCAACCGTCTTTGCTTTTCTTGTGTGTTTAAAGGTCGTAATCTGTACAGGATCCGGAGTAGTCATTTCACTTAACTGAATTGCACCTGTAACCTGTCCACCAGGATTATTTCCAGTGCTCAATACAGCACCAAAGGTACGAACATCGAAATAATGATTTCTCATATATTCATTAATCTTGTCCGCATTTTTATTTTTAGCCTTTGTTTTCTTTTCATCAGTATCAGAGTCATTCTTCTTTTTCGATAACCCTAATGCTTCTGCCGCATCATCCATTTTTTCATTCAGAGTTTTATTTTCGCGAATGAAAATATCACAGTTTTCTCTGGGCTTCATTTCATTTAAAAATACTACTCTGTCACGAATCTTTCTCTTGATACATTCAGACGTAATCTCACCATGTTCTGTTTCATAGTTTGTTCTAGGACGATTATCAAAATCAGGATCCCCATTCGGATTACTGTAGTCACAAGATACTAAAAAAGCAAAATCATAAGTACAGTTACTATCCATAGGAACTTCACACAATCTCATTATTATATACCTCTCTTATTTTGTATGTTGTTATTTATCTCACATTTGTTTATGTATAAAAAAACCGCCAATCAGACGGTTTTTCTAAAAAAATTATACTGTTTTTATTCCTATTTCTTTTGAATAATACGTTTTATCTGTAAGACACCATACACCAGTATTGTTATCTTCTACAACTTCTAATGCAATTAGATAATCTAATTCGCTTTTAGAAACCTGTACTGTATACTTTTGTAAGGCACTTATTTTTATAATGTTATTTTCTAAGATATCTTTAATCAATGTTTCACTTTTTTCGTCTTTTGGAATAACAATACTTTCGCCATAAACGTTGTTTATAAATTGAAAAATATCATTTGTATAAGTACGAAACGGAATATAATCATAAAAGTTTCTACACTTTTTTAATACAAAATTATGAATGGAATATTTTGTAACAATATCTCCAATCGCACTATAATATCTTTCGAAATAGGTTTTTATTGATTGTGATGTAGATATATCTGATTCTGTTTTTAAAAGTTGTTTTGCAATATTTCCACCAATTGTCTCTTTTGTTTCTTCTAATGTAAATACATATACCATTCCCAAAGATTGCAAACCCTCACGATTACATCTACCTCCTGTTTGTAAAATACTATCAAGTCCGGTAAGTTCACGATAAACAGTTTCAAAATCAAGGTCTACTCCAGCTTCAATCAAAGAGGTCGATACTACCATAATTCTTTCTTCTTCCGGTACATTATTAAGATTTGAATATTTTAAAGATAAAGCTTTTAAATATTCCTTTATTTCTAAAATAATCTCTAGTCTATCTTCCGGAGTTTGATATGTAGATAAATGATATACTTTACATTTTGTATGTAAACATAATTCATTATAAATTTCTCTGGCAGTTTTCTTTCGATTGACTACCATTAAAGCGCTGACATTTTTACTCATATCTAAGATAAGCTCATCCCTCTTCTGCCTGGGGAGCTTTTTATATTGACATTTGGAAAACCAACAAAAATCAGTTTTATCTGGTACCAAATCTTTTATAGTGCTAGTTGGTAATGCTAATTTATGGATAAATTCTTCCATATTGGGCATTGTCGCAGACAATAATAAAGCAATACTATGATGATCTTTTGTTAAATAACTTACTATTTCTAAACATGCTTGTAATAATTCATCAGGTAATTTATGAATTTCATCAAAGATAAGAATACTATCTTCCATATTATGGAGTTTTCTTGTTTTCTTTCTTTTATCTCCATAGGCTGATTCAAAAAACTGAGCAGATGTTGTTATAATAAAAGGTGCATCCCAGTTCTCCAATGCGTCTAATTTAGAAGTTAGTGTTTCTTCATTTGTTTCCTCTTCTGTTAAATTATAAGTAGATTGATGTCGTAATATAGATACGTGATTTCCAAAAATATTTTCAAATTCTTTTGCTGTCTGATCGGAAATACAATTATAAGGAATAATATAAATAATACGTTTTTTCTTATATTTTAATAGAAGTTCGATACCTGCTTTTACACTGCAGATTGTTTTTCCTGCACCTGTCGGTAAATTCATAAGGTTAATTTCTGCAGGCTTTTTTATATTTTCATATACTTGATTTTGTAATCTTGTTCTTGCTTTTCTTACTTCAGTATCTTGTGGGAACTTAGAAATATATTTTTCAATTGACTGCAAAGCACTTACAAAATCATATTTTAAAGGCTCCCTGGCAGGTAAAGAACAGCAAAATGATTTAGTGTCAAGGGAATCTGCGTCTGTTACATAAGAATGTCCCATTCGCACATCAAATGCATAGTTATCAACAATTCCATCTAAATTACTAGCATTGTTTTCAATTAAATGTTTAATATAATCAGGTTCTTCTATAATAGGTTCTGCCTGAATATCATCTTTATATGCACTATAATTTATCTTAGGTGCGTTTATCATCTGAAACTGCAAAGTACCTTCTTCAATATCACTGCCACCATTTGGGATTCCACTGTGATGCCCGGTAATAATATATTGCGCCATTCTACTTAAAGGACCATTTAACTTGTTATTTGCATTCTGTAATTTATTAATTTCCAAGGCTCCATATATAGCATGTAACACTTTTCCTTTACCTGAAACAATATGATTTTGCCACTCTTCTCCATATTTTCCGATATCATGATATAGTCCACTTATTTTTGCAACTGGCTTTAATAAATCAATACTAAAACTTTCTGCCAAAGTTGCAACATTTTCACTATGCTCTTTTATTGTTTGGATTTCATTTTTATCATTAAAATGTGCAATATATTCCATTCTTTATACCCATCCTTTTCAGTCAACATTAATTTATGTCAAAATAAACCGTAAAAAGCACAAAAAATAGAGCAAATTTTTGAAATCTGCTCTACTTTTCTCTTATTAAGTTGTACTCCCCAGTGCTACTGTCACATTTTCAAAAAATGCTTTATTTTGCCTGTAATTCTGAAATTTCTGTCTCTAAAATGCTCTGATAGATACTCATTAGGTTTTCTTTTTCCTGTACTAATCTCATTTTTGAGACGGTCAGCTTATCATCCAAGTGATAATCCTTCAGAAAATCTTTCTTTTCCTGCTCAAATACGATACCATATACGTCCCGCATTTTGACATAAATATGTTTCATCGCGAGAGAAGTGCTGCCATATTCTTTGTTTAACAGGTCTTTATTTTTCTTCATCAGTGATGTCATACGACCACACCATGCTTTTGCTTCATCACTTGCTTCAGGTAACAGTTTTGCATCCTGTTCATAGGTATTGTATTTTCCACGACCATGATCTTTCACTAAAGGTGTTGTACCGGTAACCATAGGAGTCTGCTGTTCCACCGTATACTTTTCTACCAGACTCTTTAAGTCACACAGGATTTCATTCGAAGTATCTTCAAAATACCGCCCTAGCAGAGGTAAAAACTTCACGCAATCTCTGGGTTCTCCCAGTTTATGATACAGATACAGTGTACCTGCTGCACTTACATAGACTTCCCGCTTGCCATCTTCTGTAACTTCCACAAAATAATTCTTGCATTCTGCTTCTCTGTTTTTGATTACATTGATAAAACCTTTGACAGATACATCCGGCATATCCAATGCCTTTGCTACTTCCTGTACTGGGAATACTTTTTCTCCATTAAATGTCATAATTCTTTATCCTCTCTTTCCTGTTCACGTTCCCAAATGGTAGGGAAAACTTCTTTTATTTTATCTGTTGTATAATAATTTTTGGCTTCCTCGTTATTGAATTTTAAAATACGCCAGGGAATATACTCTTTCGCTTTTACATCATAGGAAAACTCTACGAATGCTTTACGATACCAATACGAACATTTTTGCATGAAACCCGTTTCGAGATAATAATGTATCTCCATCAGATAAATATCTAATTCAGAAAAAGTTTCAAGCAATTTCGACTGATCATATTCTTTTGTTACATGTTTTAAAAAATCATACTGCTGATAAAATGCATAATCATCTTCTTCAATACTGTCTGCAAAATTTCTTACCCGTAAATTTGCGGTATAAAAATCATGAATAAAGTTCCATGATATTTTTCCCAAAGGGCTATTCGGATCCGTCTTTTTAGCATCTTTTACTTGTTCCCAAAAAGCCCTCGCCAGTTGTTGCATCTGTTCGTAATAACCCTTCGCATATTTTGCATTTAAAACCGGATTTTCTCTGAATTTATTTTCCTTAATCTTATCATGTAATTCTAACATTTCCGTTCTTGTCATAAATTACTCTCCTATCCGATCAATATCAAGGATATAATAATTTACTCCTGCTGCGGCACCCCAGTCTGTATTTCCTGTTCCAATCCGCAGATTAACAGTAACCTGTGCCGTCCTTGCATCTTTCGCATATCCATTTTTTAAAATAATCGGACACGCTTTATCTGTTGGATTTCCATCCTGATCTAACAACCCTATGGTCTCGAATCTTTTCGTATAATATGGCTTGATATCACGGTATTCTTCCTTTTTCTCTTTTGCTACAATCATATCAAACCATTTTCCCTTAATCGGTAATGTCAGCATATTATTTCCTCGTTTCTTTATATTGCATCTTTCGATACTGAATATAATCCGGGTCAGAACAAAACTGCACCGTATTACATTTCGGACAGCCATACAAACCAACTGTCTCTCGATTTGTCGTTTCAAATGCAGTACCCAAAGTAAAAATACCCGGGAAAAGATTTTCTACTGTTTCTGTATTTCCACAATTTGGACAAACTAAATATTTCATGGTTAATCCTCCTTAAAATAAACATCTGCTTTCTCTTTATATGCTTTGCCATACAGTCCCCAGTTACTTGTTGTTATAGGAACTTCAATTATTTTTGCTACACTATTGCATAATAAAAACATATCGTTATTTATATCTTCAATACGTCCAATATGATCTTTATCAAGCTTATCCTCTAATGTCGTATAAATGCATTCCGGTAACTCAAAATATTCATCATCCCTCGGCTTGAATACGCTGATGCCATTATTTACCGCAAGCTTAATTTCGGCATTTGTAAAATTTAGGCAATCACAAATACCATAGCTCATTCGCCTATTCAGGTATGCAAAATATGTAGATAGTGAAGAAAAATCACCTGTCTCTATACCAAGCTTGATTTCTTCTTCTGTTAAGGGTAATCTACAATATCTTGCAATTGCAAACTGTTTTAAAATCGGTTCAATTATGATGCACCAAAAGGAAAGGATGATTATTATTGTACATACTACTAAAATAAATCCTGTTAGTATGTTATCGAGAAAACCCATATATCCTTCTTCAAACAGCCAGTTTAATATGGAAAACTTAGATATATGATATACAACAGCACCAATTGCGTAAAAAACGGCAAGTACCACAGCGCTAAGTACAACAGAAATGGGTCCAGGCTGTAAATCATAGGTCGTATTCCAAATATTTTTCTTCTTACTATATTTATTCATTCTTATTATCCTCCTTTAATGACATTTCTTCCGGTGTGACTTTTGTGATTCCTACCTGATACCAGATATTACTTACGGCAAAACCCAATAAAATAAAAGGTAATACTCCATTTATTACAAAACCAATTACTATATTTACTGCTACGCCTAACTCAATAAATCCAGAAAATATGGTAATCGCAAAAGCCAATAACAATTTTATTGCTGTGATATTCCGTAATAGGATATTCTGTATCACATCGATCACAATATCTGTAATACCCATTACTATGGCTACGGTAACCAGACATTCTACATTTACAAATTGAATCTTTCCTTTACTTAATATGACAGCTAGTGTTAATATGCCAATTCTTGGTAATAGTTTTTTCCCAAATTGAATAAGTCTTTTTACTGGATTCATCTACTTCTCCTATTATTAGATTTTTATTTTCTTATTGTTATATGTAGAAAAAAACCGTAAAACAAAGGTATTTTTTGAATTTTTTTATAAAAAAAGAGCCTTTTTTCAAGTCTCCTTTTTTGTTTCTTACTCACCTATTTTTCCGAATGCATTAAATGGTGTTACTCGGAATACTACTTTTCCGATTAAATCCTCTTTTTTCAGATTACCTACTTCATCAAAGCGACTGTCTAAAGAATTATTTCGGTTATCTCCCATTACAAAATATTCATCTGTCCCTAGCAGCAAAGGATCGGTAGCCCTCCCCTCATATCCCTCCAAAATAGGTTCTAAAATGTAATCTTCTTCTAATAATTTTCCATTGATATATACTGCACCATCTTTGATCTGAATGGTTTCTCCCGGTAAACCAATGATACGTTTAATGAAATATACATGAGAATGATTATAAGGAAATACAATAATATCTCCTCTTTGGGGATTGTCTTCGATATAACTGATTCTGCTCATGATCAAATCACTGCCATCGGTAAAAGTGGGATTCATGGATGCTCCCTCAACGACTACCCGCTGTGCAATATGCTGTGTCACAAAATAACAGGTGAAAATGATAAGACAGAAAAATAAAATATCTTTTATAAAAGTTTTTATTGTATTATTCACGCTTCCGTTTCCTCTTCCTTAATTAAATTTTGGGAAAGTGTAGCAAGTTCTCCGACTTCCGTAGTAATTTGTCCTAATGTTGACAGGTTTTCATTATTTAATTGCAAGGTATTCTGCGCATTTGCTGTCACTTCTTCGGTAGATGCGCTAACAGAGCTGATATTATCAACGACAGATGCTTTGATCTTCTGTACCTGACTTAAAGTGTCTATAATCTGGCTATATTGTACTTCCATATTCTTCGATTCGGATTCAATCTCTCCAAAAATAGATACGGTATTTTCCACCAGTTCACTTTGATTTTTAAAAATATCTACCAAAGTATTCATATCTGTCGTTACTTTTTCAGAACCATTTTGTATATATCCAACTTCCTCTTTGATACGTTCCAAAGATTCCTTGGTCTGCTCAGAAAGGCTGCGGATTTCATCTGCTACTACTGCAAAGCCTCTACCTGCTTCACCTGCGCGGGCAGCTTCAATAGATGCGTTTAGAGATAACAGGTTTGTTTGTTTGGATATCTTTTCGATAAGACTTACTACCTGTTCAATCGCATCGATTTTTTCTGATAAATTTGACATAGCTGTTACTGTATTTTTTGATGTTTCAATGGTTAAATTAGAAGCCTGTCTTAACTTCTCCATATTCTCGGAACCATTTTCTATTTTGTCAGTCGTATGATTTAAGTTTTCATGGAACTCCTTCGCATATCCATTGATTTCATCAATATGTTGTCCCATTGTATCAACCTGCATAAGTTCCTCTTGGATGGATTCTGCTGTCTGGTTTGTACCATTACATACCTGATCCATAGCTTCACTGGAAGTTACCGTAGCTGTATGTAATTCTTCTGTTTTATGCAACAGGTCCGCAGTTTTATCATTGATTTCGTCTGCCAAGGTGCGAATCGTATGCAACATTGTTTCATTTTTTTGTGCAGCAGTATCTATTGTATCCATTTTTCTTTTAGTTAAGTTATATTCAAACCAACTGGTCATACTACCATATAAAGCAATTAAAAACATCGCCGCTATATGGATTTCAATGTCTACCATTGGAATACTTGATAGTGTTCCATTTGCAAAACAATGTCCCATGTAAATTACATTTGCTAAAAATGCAATTGCACTATAAATAGAAGTATATTTCCAATCATGCAGTAATGGGAATATCATTAAGAAAGGTACAATATATACATAGGTAGATGTCGTATTTCCGGTAAACAAAACAAAATTATATAAAATCATATATCCAATAGATAGAATATATTTTGTAAAGTTTGTTTCCGGATTTCGTTTTTGAATGACCAGATTGATAATTGCTGGTACTAATATGATAGATGCGAATACTAAAATATATCCAAGAGTACGGCTACCCTTTATTAATTCTACTAGATAAGCAACAAGCAATACTACAGAAATCAAAGAATATGCTAAGGCAATCCCCCGATTTACGACTCTTTTTTCTGTATATGTTCCATGACCATCAAGTAACATTTGTTTTCCTCCACACAAAAATAGATAGGTTTTATGCCTATCTATTTATGTATAATTTTTTTTGATTTTTTAGAATTTTAAGAAAAATTTTTTCGATTCATATTTGTTTATTTATTTATTTCAATTCATGCATCCCTTATGGGATGCAACAATATGTCAGAAAAAGTGGTCACAAAGTTTTTGGATTTCAATTCATGCATCCCTTATGGGATGCAACTGCAAAATTTAAACATTATCTTGCTATACATCATTTCTTTATGCAATCATATTTAATTAGCACCTCTATCCCCTACTTTTCGCTTGTCAAAATAATCAAAGCTATTTATTATAAAAATAGAATCGAAAGATGTTAATGATCAGTCTTGGTAAATTTCATTGGAAATTATGTGATATACAAAAGCGCACAAAAATGTAAGTATCACAAACCACCAATCAATAGGATCCCCGAGTAAAAGGTCAACCAACACAACCGATGCCCCAATTAAAGAATAAAATAATTCCATAGTGTGCCTCCATATATTTCAATTCATGCACTCAGCAGGGAGTGCAACTGCAAGATTTAGATATTATCTTGCTTTATAAACTATATCTTATGTTTATATATTATTGCTTTATACAATCATATTTTAAAATCACCTCTATTTTCTTTATTCCGGTGCGAATATCCAAGTACTTTCATGTATATTTCATATTCGCACCTGCATCTTATTCTTCGCTTGTCCAAAAGGCGTAAGTATCCTTACTAATCGCTTTTGCATGCAATGTCTGCTCTTTTTTCTTTTCCGCAGTATGAGATTCCTGTACAATTTCTTCCTGTATAGAGGAATAACCGTCTCTCTTATAGATATCTTCACATACATCTGCATTACAATCCATATCCATAACGATTTCTCCCGCTGCCTTTTTTACTTCTACATTAGCGACTTTATAGGATAAATCTACAATTTTTTCATAATGCTTTTTTGCTTCTGCCGTCATTTCTTTTACATGAAAATTTTTTACCTTCTGATACTGTTCATACGCCTGCATAATTTCAGGGATATAATAACTTTCCAGTTACCTTGTATAGCTTTCTTTTCCCTGATCATTTAAAAACTTTACAGCCCAAACAATATAAGCGATTTTAGAATCCTTTTCTGCTAATTTATCAATATCGTTTCCCTTTTTCTGCTTTGGCGTAGGAATCTTTTTAATAAAAGGATTATCTTCTGAATTTTCATTTGTTTCTCTTACAAATTCTTCAGTTGTGGTTTCTTTTTTCTTTTTTAAAAAACAGGTTCCAACAAAATCCGAACTGCAATTAATAATATCTTCTATTAGGTTTAATCCTATAAAAAGAAGTACCGGACTAAATATAATAAGCGTAATAATTATAATTGTTCCCATGCTGACTCCTTCTGTTTCTTCGGAGGTTTCTGAACTTTTCTCACCTTCTACGGAATCTTCTCCCTTAAAAGAATCTATTAGTTCCTCTACAGCTTTATCAGTTTCTACGTTTGTAGATTCTGTTTCTGCCGTTTTTGTAACTTCTGGTGTTTCATTGACTACTGTTTCCGCAGTCTCTTTTTCTATTGATTCTGATGCCACTTCTTCACAAACCGTGCTCAATTCATCTTTTACTTTGTCCACTGTATTTGAAGTTATAGGCATCATAATGTGCATTCCCACTATGAAAAAACATAAAATACCAGCAATTAGAATGCCTTCGACATCCCCCAAAAAGAGGTCCAAAAAAATATTAACAACCGCAAGTATAATTAAGATTACCAAAAGAATTTTTATTATAATCATATTGTTATCCCCTAAGCGAAATCATATTAAGCAGAATCACATTTTCACAATGTTGTTCCTTTTTAATCTGTTCTTCAATAAAACAAACACCTTTTTCTGTGAAAGCATCTACATTTTCCAAAGTAACAAATGCCCTTCCGGGCTGTCCATCTGCATTAAAGTAAACCAAATATTTCATATTATCCTCCTAACATTTGTTGTACATTTGTTAATAACTCAGGAATTTTATAATAAACTTCGTATACAGCAACTAAGTTTGCTATAAAAAGAATAACGATAAAAATAGCTGTTGTTATCATTTCTTTTTTCATAGGTAATGTCTCCTCTTAAATATATATGTATAAAAAAACCGCTAATTTTGCATATTTTTATAAAAAAATATCACCCAACATAAACATATGCTGAGTGATATGGTTTTCAACGATTATCCAGACTATTATTTTTGGCATTTTTACGCCCCTAATTTTTCTTTTTTCCAGCCATCGGATAAAGTACCATCTTCATATAATACGATTTGAGATCCACAATATTTTTTAGTAGTCTGTTTTATAATAGCTTTGCATAAATCAGGTAACGTAGCTTTTAATCCATCATTTACACAAAAACAAGCTCTTTTTAAAGTAATGCGAAGGTCATGCCCTGGCAGAGAAATCGCGCCCTGACATCCATGTGAAAATGGGGATGGTAATTCGATACCATATGCTTTCTCAAAAGAGATATAGAGATCATTTGCATGTTGTAATTCATTGATTTTTACATGTTTTACACCAAGATTTTCCATCGTCCAAAGAAAACTTTCGATTTTCTCTACGGTATCAATACTGCCTTTCACCAGATTGATAGATACTCGAAATTTATCTGCATAACCCATATCACAGAGTTTTTTCAAAGTTTCTGTCCGTTTATAAGGTCTGCTGGCGTGCATGATTTCGTTATTTTTTGCATCATCATAGTGTTGAAAAGAAATATTGATGCCGGTTACCATATCTGCTATCTCGCAAAACAAATCTATATTTTCCTGTATGGTAATTGGTAAGGAAGTCGTAATATAGATTTCTTTCACGAATAAATAAATACCTTCGATATATTTTTTGAGTTCCGGAAGCAAAAGAAAAGGTTCTCCACCAAGGATTAATACGGTTGATTTTCCAGATGCTTTCGTAGCTTCTATCATCGCAGGTACATTCGTGGACTTTCCAGTAATTCCACCTTTTTCTATACAAAAAGGACAGTTATTATCACACATTTTTGTAAAACGAACGTCTAAGCTATCCTTATAATATCCATCGCAGGAATTTGTAAATGTCATTCCCTCTCTATATCCTCCTCTTTAGCTATTAACTGGTTTGTTTTCAATATCTGAATCGCTTTTGTTACATGTTCTCTATGTAATCCGCCATTTTCATCATACCAGCTTGGTTGAATCCAATAATCTGCCAATCCATAATCTTCCCAGCCATGATCTTCATCGTCCAAAATTACAAGGCTCTCTACTGTATGGTTATCTATCCATTTTTTTACTTCAGCGGCTCTACCAGTTCCATACTGAAAATGGATTTTCTCATATTCACCTAACGATATTGGTTTATCCTCCTGCCAGGGATGTTCTTTTTCTTTTTTCATTATTCCAGGGATGTCCTCTGTAATATCATATATAGATAGCCCCATAGCAGATAATATGTTTTCCAAAGTCCGATAAAAACTTCTTTTTTCTCCGGTTATTTTGTCATATCCGTATTTCCATGATGATGAAAGCACAATTTTAGCATCCGTAGCGTCTACAATTTCTTTTAATAATGCCACTTTTTCAGAATCTATATTATGAGTCTCTTCATTACTATAACCCGCATAAGTAAGCTCACCATCTATATCTAAAAATATAACTCGCATTACTTCTCCATACTTATCTGTCTTTCTCTTAATATTTCACGAACTTGCATCAGGATTCTACCAAGATTATTGGCACCTTTCCCATCTACGGTACCCCACACACGGTCTCCCCAGGTATTTCCCTCTTCCAAATATGCGGTATCTGTTTGCAATAATTTCTCAGCTAATTCCGGATGTTGCTCAAATTTAGCCTGCACAATTTCTTTCATAATGCCAATTTTTACATCTTCCCAATCAGCACGTAAAGGGACTTTTCTACCCAGTTTTTTTGCTTCAGATGCATTCAAATCAGCAAACATTTCTCTCTCTGCGCTGGACTTGCATTTCTGAGCTTGAAATGCAGCTTCATTATTCAGAAATGTAATTCCATTATAAGTAACAGGGGTTTCATAGAAATTACTCAAAAAATAATACTCCCCTGTAAAGCTGTTTATTTTAGTTGTCATATTCGACCTCCTCGATTTCTATTCCTTTATAAGGTGGTGTATTTGGTAAATCTTTATCTGCTAATACAGTTTCATATAGCTGTTTGCAGCAATCTTCCATAGGCAAATCTTTCATTGCTTCATATCTTGCATATAAGTCCCTAGCAGGCAGAATACTGTCAATATCTTTGGAATAGATGCAATACGTCCACTGCAAGGTACAATATACTTCTGCCATCCAATGTAAGATATCCAAATCATAAGTCATTGTCTTGGGTTTACAATTCGTTTTATCGATGCGGTTATATACTTGTTTGCTGCCATAATCAAGCGCGATATAATCCCCTTCATCCATTTTCTTTCGCACATCGGATTTCATATAAGCATCGATAAAGTCTAATGTATCTAATTGATCGCCATAGTTAAAACAACTATTTGTATTATCTTCATTAAAAATATGAAACATAAGTTTTCCAAGTTCAATATTTGTTATAAAATCATAATGTCCATAAGCACTCATACATTACCTCTTCCGTTAAACTTTGCTCTTGCTAATGCATCACTTGTTTGTAGTTAAACATCTCCGGATCTAAATATCCGGAGATGTTTTATTTTCAAAAAATATTGAAAATAAAATTTACATTACAGTCGCTAGACCCACGAATCTGAAAGTTGCATAACATCCGGTGGATGTTAGATCTGCAACGACCGAAGTGGAACGTAGATCGGGGATAGTGCGACTTTCATTTTCTATTTTTTCACATTTGTGGGATGTTGTAAATACAATTTGCTCAAAAGCTTTCTCACTTTTAAGAAAATATTGCTTATTTACTTCACTAAGGGCACCTTTTCGCTTATTCGCCTCAAGTGTCCTTTGCATTGCTTTTCCCCCGAGTGGCATGGCTTATATCCTATCTCTCATATCCATTATGACAGTCTCTGGCACCATGACATCCACAAAAGCCTAAGATCCATTTTGCTAATCTAGTAATCATATTCTTCCTCCTGTTCTTTATTTGTTTCTTTTGTGCACCATTTTTCTTCAAAATCCAGAATATAACCTCTATTTCTTTTATAAATCTCCGCTATATTTGGACTATATTTCATACGTGTTTCGCATATTTTCTTTAGGGTTTCCGTACAATTTTTATCATTATAGAATACATAATAATTATCGATACAAATATGATTTTGTGCATCGATTCGTAAAGTAAATGGTGTTTCATCTTTTAAATCAATAACAGCAAATTCCCCTGTACTTTTTTGTTTAAAAGAAAATTCGCTCCCTAACAGAGAAAGGAAATCTCTGACTTCTTCGGTAAGTTTATTTCGTAGTATCGCTTCTGTTTTGCGATCTGTGACAGGTTTTGTATTTTCCGCTTCAATCTCATCTAATGCATCCATTATGGTGTCATTCAAAAATTGATTTACAATTCCAGAGGCATTCAAATAATCTGTGATGATTTTACATTGTTTTTCCTTTGTTATCATCTTTCTTCCTCCATATCCTCTAAGTCATTTTGTACCCAGATTTTTGCATGTTCGATTCTTTTTACCGACTGATCAATTTCTTTTGCAACTTCTCTGGGTGTTAATTTTTCTGTATTGATGATCACATCATAATGAGACTGGTCAAAATAATCGACTCCATACATATCAATGAAGCGTTCTCTTTCCAGTTCTGCTCTTTTTTGCAATTCCTTTTCGGTATATTCGCAGTCTGAATTAGAGTATCTTTCTTCCCCTTTTCTGAGTTTATCTGCATATACTCTTTCGGCTGCTGTCTTGGCATCTACCGCTAAAAAGATATTCAAGGCGTCCGGTACGAAATGCCATGCCATCCTGCTATCAAAAATGGTATGATCGACTTCTGTGCCGAGTTTCTTTGTACGTTCATCGATCTGTATATCTACGCTGCGGTCTGTTTTTGCCATCTCATTTAGTTCCACAATGGTGATGCCGTGCTCCTGTGCATAAGTCCGATAAATATCTCCACCGGATATTACATCATATCCCATTTTCTTTAATTCGTTACATACACTGGTTTTTCCAGCTCCTAAATTTCCTGTAATCGTTACATTCATCGATCTATTTCCATCTCCTCTAATATTTCTTTTGTCATTTCTTTTGTTCTGTTAAGTTCCTCTGCCCAGAATGCACAAATCTTACTTGCTTCACAGACATCCCTTTGTTTTCTGTCTGTCAGGGAACTCTTTTCCTTATTTTTTATAAGTCCCATTTTTTCTTCTATTTGTGTTAGTACTTTTTCCTGATCCCCGACATTTAAAATCCGATTATTTTTATAAATACCATGTGTTATTAAGTTGTCTTCAGAGAAATCTTTACTATCTGCATAAAATCTTCGACATACTTCTGCATAGTTCGGATTTGCTTTTGTATTCTCTCTTTTGATGGTACGTTCCAGTAGTTCTTTTTCAGGAACTTCCAAATAAATCATTTCTATATTTTCTTCCCCAAAATATTCAATATAAGAATCATACATTTCCAAACTGCCTGTAACCAGATAATTATTATGAGATAAATCAAAGAAGCCATTATCTACCGTAAAATAATACCAATCTCCCTCAGCAGTATGATAAACACGTTCTTCTACAAGATTATCTGTGTCACGGAACCAATTTAAATCTTCTGTTTTGCAAAAATGATATTCTTTTCCATCAATTTCTCCCGGTCTCATGGGTCTTGTTGTATAACCTACAACAGGCACCAATTCCGGATGCTTATTTAGTAGCATATTTGTTATGGTATCTTTTCCAGATCCACTTCTTCCGCAAATAAAGTTAATCATCTACTCTCTCCTCATCATGTGGAAAAGTTCTTTCTATTTCTTCTCTCTGCCAGTATTCATATTCTTTTAAATTTTCCACGATTCTTTTTTCTGTATAATCTTCTTCCATTGCATCTCCATAGGTATAGACACAAAGTTCTCCAAAGTTATCTTTATCAATGGAGTTGTCCGGATTCAGATAATTTACCTGTACAACATCAATAAATTCCCCACTGATATTACTTTCAAAGCCAATATAAGTACTCAGAGTATCTTCATCTTTCTCTAATACTAATTTACCTCTTGGTGTTTCCATTTCTAACTTTGTGGGATGTAATCTGCTTTCAATTACATTCTGAAATTCATCTCTCTCCACATCAGAAAGTTTCAAAACATTTCTTGCCTCATCATAAGCTAATAAGTTATGTACTAATTCCTCAAATCTTTCGTTTGTCATAATCTTTCCATCTCCTCGTTGTTTTCAGTGATTTCCTCATTTAACATATGCAATGTCTCTACGATACCATCTGGGTATCTTCCATTTTCCTCATAATCATCGATAGCCTTTTCTTTCATCTCAACTAGATAAATTGCTAAATCAATGGGTTTCATATTTCGGATTTTATCGTAGTTTGTCATTTGCATTTTCTCCAAAAATTCATAATGTTTTCTTATTTATATATGTAAAAAAAATCCGGAAAAGTGGGTATTTCCACCTCTCCGGATTAAATTTTAATGTATCTGTGGCAAATAATCTGCCTTATTGAAATCCATTACTACACGAAGAAATGCTGCAAACTTACCATATTCTGAGGTTAGATTCCTTTTTGGATCCATAATCTCTTCCGGTAATAAAGCCTTATATTTGTAACCTTTTTCTGCAAGATAATATGCGATAAAAACAGGTACATCGGCTTCCTTACACAGATTCAACAGTTCCTTTGCTTTTGCATTTACTTCTCTGGGAGATGTGTCTTCCATCTCTTCATTTTCTGCATAACCCAAGTTTAAAGTTTTTTTCTCCATTGGTCTTACTCCTGTCATTTTTATCCCAGGAGACCTTCCAGCATGGCTAACATATCATCCTCTTCATTTGTTCCACCTGCATTTGTCTCTGTCTGGGGGGCTAGGTTTGCGGTGTCATCAAAAGTAGGATTCGGTAAGTTAAAGCTGGGTGGAGCCATATTTTCTGTATTTCCAGGAATAGCAGGAATAACTTTGGTTTCTTTTGTCTTTGTTGTATCCTTTTTTACAACATTTTTGGTATGTACTGTCTTCGTTACGGTTACCGTCTGTCCTAATGAAAATACCTGCACGGGTACTGCCATTTTTTGTAATGCTGCTTGACATTCTTCATCCAAAAATGCCTGCATCGTTAATGCCGGGCCAATATAGAATCGTACTGCCTGTTTTACTAAAAAGCCTAACTCTCGTTTTCTTGCATGACTCAAAAATACACGAACGTCCTCGTCACCTTCAGCTGTGATTACTAAATCCACCTTTACATTAACCGGCTTGGGGTCTCTATGCAGAGTAGCCCCTTCCGGTATTTTTGTGCGGGGGACATAGCCCCCACGTATCGCCATGCGCAGGGCGTCCTTAATGATTCTCGAAAATTCTTGTGTGCCAACAGTACGATATAGAGAAATTAAATCTGGATCTCGTCTGCCGGATAGTATGATACTCCCACGCATAAGCTACCTCCTACTGTGTCATACCTAACTTACGTACTTCCGCAGCAAGCTTTGCGTGTCTTAACATGTAGTATCCCATAACATTGGAATAACTAAATGCCAGATCCTGCGTATTTAAGTTACCAGGCAATACCTGCAATGTGGGTAGTCCGGAAAGCATCTCCTTAATCTGCTCGAAACGGCTCTCACCAGTACCACCTGTTACGATCAGATAGTTATATCCTACTAGATTTCCATAATCCTGCATCAGTCTACGGATAGACTTATCACAGATTTCTCTATTCTTCTCTTCCAAAATATCTGCAAAAGGCAGGTTATGCATCTGGAATTCGTCTGCATCAAAATACGGTACTTCACCATTTTCCATATATCTCTGCAACTCAAAAATCTTAGTTTCCAAAGCATAATTCTTATGGTCTGCCTGCAACTGCTTAATCACAGCTTCGAATACTGCTCTCATACCGGTATCGGAATACGTCTGATGTGCATTCTTATATCCACTACGGATAGAGAAAATATCTTCGGTACCAAATCCGATATCCAAAATGATGGAGTTACTACGCAGGATATCCTTACCCATCTGAGATACTACACCATTATCATAGGCGGTTGCGCAGAGTGTGCCCTGTGGCTGTTCCATTACATCGATATGGTTTTCATCCAAAGTAAACTGGAACGGTACCCAATCGCCACTACCCACCTTAATAGATACGGCATAATCTCCGCAAAGAGCAGATACAATCTTACCCTCATCACGGTCCTTATAGGTTGCAGGTAATCCAGTCTGCAGATAAATATCATTTCCACTACCGGTGCCCCAGAGTCCCAGTGCCATACCAGTCATAGCCAGCACCTTAAATACCTCACTATCATAACGATATCTGGTATACAGGGAAGCATCTGTCGTGGATTCAATATCTACCTGGTCCATCATAGTTTCAGCAGCCTGTCCTACTAACCAGCATTCACCAGTCTTGTCATTTCGAAGCTGAATATCACTGGGTCTTACCTTACCTACTACATCCAGATCCTTGGGTGTCTTCTTTGCATAGCTGGGGAAGGTAAACACTCTGTTCGGGCTTGCTCCCTTTACTCCGGAATATCCGATATCCAGTGCTACAATGGTCTTACCCTTATACTGATTATTCCCATTGATACGTGGCAGCTTCTTTTCGATGATTTCACTACGAGTTTTAAATGCTTTTGTGTTAATCATTTAGTTCTCTCCTTTTTATATTTGGCATGATTTTTATGTGTTTTCTTTTATCTATATGTTTATGTATAAAAAAACCGCCAAAAGTGATAAAAAGTTGAAAAAATTTTTATTTTTTTGATTTTTTTGAGGTAATAAAAAAAGAGACTATAAAACAGTCTCTTTCACTTGTGGATACCCCAAACCCCATCCACTGGCAGATGAGAAAATCAGCGATTAGTTTTATCGTTCATAATATTATGAATTGGATTTTCCTTTGCATAGTCAATTGTTAATCTATGAATCGTTGGCAATCCTGAAATCGCACCACATTTAATCAGCTTTCCTAATTCCACGGGCTGGTATCCAACGACATCCGCTGCAATATTTAAGTGTCTACCACCCTGATGATCTGTATAATCATAATGATAATTATGACAATGACCATGAATATTTAAGCAAAATAGTAATCCATTTACCGGCTCATGAGATAACAAAAGCTTTTCTCCGATAAATAAAGGTCCACTATATACCTCATCAAACAGGTTATTATCAATTTTCACATTCCATCTATGAAACGGAGCATGGAATTCATGACTTTCCCAGATAGTAATAAGATGATTAGGATTTTCCTCTTTTACTTTTTTCATCAATTCAGCTCTTGTGATTTCATCTGCATCATAAATTTCCTTCTTAGTTGCTCTTTTATAAAAATAATCACCTTTATCGTCATGATTACCTTTAATCAGAATTTTATAACCTGCTTTCATACGTTGAAAATAAGTTAAATCGCCACAATCTCCCAGACAAATTAAAGTATCTGGTTTATGAATTATTTGATTTATCCGCTCCAAATAGTCTTCCGGTGCTATCCAATTAGGATTCATAAGTTTTGTATCACTATCTTCAAAATGTGGGTCTGAAATTAAATAGACTCCTCCTGTTTTGGACCATCTTTTATAAGATTCATATAAACTATTTATCATAATATATTTTCCTCGTTAAAATTTACATATTTTCATAATATTATGTCAAATTATTTTTGATTTTTGTATAAAATTAATTTTTTTGTATAATAAAAGAGTCGGAGTATTCATCCAACTCTTTATTTTATTAATCTACATATTCATAAGTTTGATTAGGTTCATAAGTTTGCTGTATAACTTCTGATAAATCTGGTTCATGTAAATAGCTTAATAAACTATGTTGTCTACTTACATTTGTTACATCCAATGCTTTGATACAGGTTTCTGCCCAGGGAAAAGTATTTCTTAAATCTTCCACCAAATCAATAATATCTGTCTCTAAAATTTTCTGCATGGAATTATATACAGAGCCTTGTCTATGTTCAAATCCATGTCGTCGCATAAATCTGCCTATATCATCATACGCTTGTGTGTAACTAGCATAGTACTCTCTCAACCCATTGGTATCCAAATCAAATTCAATGGATTTTTGATATTTTCTAGGTCCTAAAACCATATTCTCACCTCAAATGATATCTTTCTAACAAATCTTCTGCATTATTATCCATATCATAAAATATCCACTTTTTAGCGTTTTTATAAAAAAGAGGTTGTTTTTTTAAACTGGTAATAATATTTCCTACATAGGAAAAATCACTTGGTAACCCAGTTCCTTCGATTTCCATTTTTGTATCTTTTAATTTTACTATAAGTTTTCTGGATAAAGCATAATCAGAAAGTATTGTTGCGACATGTTTTACCTCATCAGAAAAATCTTTAAATTCGATTACAATTCTATAATTCATATCCATTTTGTAATACCTCTCTTTTTGATTTATATATAGCATGAAGAGTGATGGTTTGTAAAGGAATCCCCTATAAATTATATTTTTATTTCCTTACATCTTGATTCTGTCATCATGAATAATAACTCATAATTATCTGTAAAAGGCTCCCCTAACAGAAATTGAAACTTTCCTCCTGCGTGGGCATGTCCTCTATTATGTTATAACCATGTCTGATACTCTCTTTACAATATACACATGTTATTTGTTTAATAAGCTTAAAGGAACAAAATCCAAGCTACAAATAAAGCCACAACAAATATTAAAAAAATTATATAATGTATATTAGTTTTTATATACGCAATTATATTTTTTATCTTTCCAGTCATTATTTTAAATTTCCTTTCATTTCTTTTCTTGTTATTTTTTATGTCAAAAAATTCCTTATTTCTGCGTATTTTCGTTATTTATTTTTATAATACAGTATATTTATATATAAAAAAATAGAGACCTTTTAAAGTCTCTACTTTCTTTGATGCTACTCTCTCTCGTTTTGTTCTGCATCCAATGCTTTCTGTTTCGCTTCCTGTTCCTCAAAGAATTTTATGATTTCCGGATCTGTGCATTCACTAAAATCTAATACGTCTCCGATGCGTTTTGCTCCAAAGGTTTCTGCAATACAATCAATCATACTATCTTTTCCTTTATCTCTCATGCCCGTCCCCAATTTCAATTCCTCTCTCGGCATTATGTTCACTTTGTTTTTCATGTGTTTTCTCCTTTATATTATTTAATACATGTGTTACTTTTACGCCAAATTCAGGTGCTGCTTTTGTCCATATTTTCGCCATTGTTTGCATTTGTTTTATTGATGCACCTTTAAAAGATACAGTATGTTTCTCTAAATCAGTACATTTTGGGTTCACATCAGAACAAGCTGTCAAATAGCTATGAATTGCAACACTCTTATTATAATTCTTATTTTTTGTCATATATGTGACTTCACCTTTATTTGATACCAGTACTAATGTCTTTATACTATCATTTCTAAGAAAAAAACTCAAATCATATACGGAAAATTTTGAACAATCTGGATGATTATGTATATTGATAACACTTCTTGGTTCTCCAATTAATAAATGAAACGTGTCTGTATCAGCCCCTAGATCTATTTCATGTTCTGATCCATATATAATTGCTGTATTTTTTTCATCCGTAACAGATGGATTGTATGTGATAGATACTTCTCGATTGTTATTTTTTCTGGATTCTTTTAAGACCTCTTTCGTCATTTCATATATCTTATCACATATTTCATCAGATAAATCTGGATATTTGACATATGGTACCTTGGAAATTGCAATATCCGTGACAGCAATAGCTTTTCCAATTTTATTTTGCCCAACAATATAAAGTTTTGAGAATTCGTCCTCGAAATAAGCAATTACTCTTTCTTTATAATTTAGAATTGGTTTCATACAGATTTCCTCCTATTTATATATGTATAAAAGGATGAAAACTGTGGTAATCTTTTTTGTATATTAAACCATAAATTTATTATCCATTATTTTGATATTCAATATTTTTAATTTTTTGTAATGTGTTTTGAATCGCTGTTTTACACATTTCGATTTCTTTTTCTATTCCGATATTTGTATTTGAATTCTTCACGTCATTTAAACATAATAAAATTAAGTATGTGTTTTCTAATACTTTTTTATAATCATATAACATTGAAATTGTTTTAATTTTACAATCTTTTATTTCACTATTATGTTTATTCAATAGGAGGTTGACTTTATCATCTAATGAAAAAATGCTTTTTTGCATATATAGTATATTATCTAAAAAGTAATATTTTTCCTTTTCTTTTTTTTAAATCTTTTATTTCGCAAAACGTGACATTTATTAAAGCTGCAAATATTAATACCCAGCTATATAGGGAATAGTGTATGTGATTTTTGTCTATTAAAGTAATTATAATAGGAATTACAATTATAAGTATTTTGGAAATTTTATATATCATTTCAAAAAATAATTCTATAATCATCTGAAATATAATAAATATTTCTTTAATTAGAGCTATCATCATTTTCTCCATTTCTATTTATATATTCTATATTTTTAACAATTTCTTTTCTCATTGGAAATATAATTTCATCTTCTTTATCTTTTGATACATTAAAAATGGTTAAATCTATCCCATAACTATTATTTTCGATATATCCTTCAACTAATGTTATAGGACCATATAATTTTTGCAGCATATTTGGCGTAGGAATATTTTTATTTTTGCTCCACGATACGAATACATTATTATATACAGGTTCTATAAAATTTTGTTTTTCTGATGAATCTCCATGACCTAGTACTCTATAAACCGGACCTTGATATAAAGCATTTACAAAATAGCATTTGTAATTCATGTTTTTTAATATTAATAGCAGTTCTAATAAATTATTATAAAACTGATTAAATGCTTTTGTTAATTCATTTGATTTTTTATGGCCTATATAAGTACAACCGGTCCAAAAATCTAGTATTTGATAAATATTATAAAAAATATCTTTTATTTTTGTAGAACTTATATAATTTTGTTTTATTTCTTTTATTACATTTCTTATTTGATTACTAGCCATATAAATATCATCTATTGCTGTTAAGTCGTCACTATATTTCTCAGCCGTTTTTAATTTCTTCATATATTACTCCTAAATAATTATAAGTTTGTTGAATTTTCTTTTTATAGTTTTTTATTAAAAAGAGAGACTGTTCAAAGTCTCTACTTTTCTTATTTTATATCAATAATATCCACTTACATTTCCTTTTCTTCCTCTTCCTGTATATCCTCCGTTTTCTCAGGATGTCTATTTTCCGGCAGGAGACATTTCTCAGGATTTTTCTCAATCCAATCATAGAGTTTTTGCATATCGCCTTTGTATATACTATAATTATTTCTAGCAAGTGCATAAGAAATACAATTTTTTATCGTTTCAGACACACCCTCTTTTAAATACATATCATAACCATATCCAACTTTGACAAAATTTTCAATTTCATCTTCCGTTAAATCCGGTAATTCCAAATAAGGTGCTAAATCAATATCGACTCCAGCATTTTTTGCTGCTAAAATGGTATCCATTCCATCTGCTCTGGTATATGTAATATCAAATACGGATTTCTCATCAAGGTCGAAGACTTTTCTAGCATTTAATAAATCTTGTCTGAGTCTCCTTTCATATTCGGTAATAAACAAACTCCTTGCAGAATAGGTATCATAGTGCCCATTCCTATACTCGCTATCATTCTCATCATAATCTTTATATTTGAAAGTGAGTCCCATTGTTTTATCAGAAGAATAATGAAAACTGTTTTGACAATATATACATGTTATTTCCTCACTAAGCTTAAAAGAACAAGGTCCAAGCTGCATATCGGATAACTCTTTCAAAATTCGGTCAATCTTCGTATTAATCGCAATCTTTTCTGTTTTTGTATATCCCTTTACAAATGAAATTCGATTTCCTATCTGTTCCATAATTTTATTTTCCTCCTACTCCTCTATTACATTTAATCCTGCCAGTGTTTCATCTATTGTCGCTTTATCGTATCCTAATGCATAGATACCTTTATCTCCGGAAAACAAAATATGATATACGGTATCCTGTAAAGTTACTTTGAAATTATAATCTCCACCTGTCTTAGAAATGGTGCCGCCAAAATTCCCAGTAAGTCCTTTCATATGCTCAATATTTTCGCTAAACCATGCATATGCATTTTCCGTAGTATCAAAATCCCATAACTCTACATGGACGGACTCATTATCTTTCATAAGATAGACGCCATCCAGATAACTGTAATCATAATATTCGGATAAATCAGTATAAGTAAAATCATTCTCTGCCGCATAAGCCTGTAAATCGGCTGGAGTAATATCAAAATTTGTTCCACATCCAGTCAGTAATACGGCACATAAAGTTACAAGTGCTAATGTCTTCTTTTTCATAAATTTATAGTCCTCCTTAAATAATCTCCTGTATTTCACATAATCTATTTATATATGTAAAAAAATTCCGTAAAAATACAAAAAAATAGAGCAAATGCGTTTTATCTGCTCTATTTTCTATATTATTCTGCGTTATTTAATTCATCGATCATAATCTGTTTTGCTTCTGCAATATCAGCATCGGACATTTCGCCAATCCATGCCAGGTCTTCTTCAGTAAACTCAGCAGACTGATACTTATAAACATCATGTAAATATGTTTTGAAATCCTCAGTGCTCATATCACGGATATCTTCCGTAGTAATATCAAACAATCTTTCTTCTATTGTCTGCTCCGCATTCGGTGTTTCTGTTTCATATGCCTCAACAGGAATAGTTTCTTCCTGTTCAATATGAATATCGGTATTGCCTTTATGTTCCTCTATGGTTACATCCGGTTCAATCTGCACCTCAATCGTGGACTGCACGGGTTCAGGAGTAGGGACAATCGTTTCTACGACTGTTTCCTCCTCTTTTCCACAACCACATAAAAGAAAAGCACAAACGGAAAGTGTGATAATTGCTTTATTTAAGTGTTTCATTTGCTGCTGTCTCCTCTGTTTCTGTCTCTTCACCCTGCGCGGGGGCTGCATCTTCCTGTACAGTAGAACTACCATTTACATCTACTACTATCGGATGTTCCAATACTTTGGAAATTCTCATATTTGTACAGTTTACCAATGCTTCATTTAAAATAGGTTCATCCGCTTTAGAAATCGTAAAGATAAGTACACTTGCTGTGGATTCTTTGTCCGTAGATGCAATCTCAGCTCCATTACTATCCAATACCTTACTTACACAGACATTTTCCATAACATATTTCGAATAGCTGTCATAATTGTAAGCATTCATCTTATATTCGTAAGGGTTGTCTGTAACATCGGTAATCGTTGGAGTAATCGGTGCAGGAGTCGCAGTCGGTACGGGTGTTTCAGTGGGGTTCTCTACATCTGTATCTTCTACATCCGTAATGTTCTCTCCCTCAGCAGGAGTAACATCGGTATCCTCTTCCAATTCATATCCGGAAAACCAGTTTCTGCCGGTACTGTCATCTATATCTTTACTGGTGCTTACGCCTGAAGATGCTCCACTATAATTTAACTGGTCCTTCGTATACATCATTGTGATATTGATCAAATCTCCGGTACGTAATTTACCACCATCTGCATTTGCTGCACTGGCAATCTCAATAGATACCTCAACAGGATCTGTAATATCTTTGGTATAAGCATTTACATCTTCGAAATCTTTTAAAGTGACACATTCACCTTTTGATAACATAACTCTTGCTTTTCTGCCCAGCAGATCATCCGCACTTGTTAATGTTGTACTGGTCATATCCAGAATATTCAGATTCTTCATGGTTAAATACTTATCCGCATTTTCCATTGTCAGTATCGTATTTTCCGGAATGTCTTCCTTTGCTACTACTACGGATTGATAAACAATCTTTTCAGATAAGACATTCTGTAACAATACCAATCCAAAAAATAGTGCAATAGTAAGCACTAAAGATAATAATACAAAAGCTAAACTACTTGCCTTAATTTTCTTTTTCGGCTGTTTTATCTTTTGAATCTTTGGCTTCTTTTCCATTTTGTTCATAACCTCTCTTTTACTTTTTTCGTCTATCTTTATCGGCAAGTACAATATCTACTGATTGTTTTACCGTGACATCATAAGTAACTCTGGATGTATCCATGTTCTCTTTCGTTGCAAACATTCCTTTTCCTCCGGTATCAGTAACTCCAAAATCAGTGCCGTCTGCCTTTGTTCCTGTAACTTTTGGATTACCACCGTCAATGCCTGCAAATAAATTTCTTACACCTTTGAAACTTACATTTACCGTAGCTTCGATTGTGGCGCCTTCACAGTCATCTCCATTTGATAATTTCGGTGTGGTTGATAATAATTTCTTTGTCGCAGATTGAAATTCATTACTACTGTTAAAAATCAAATCATATTGGATCCAGCTTACAATATTATAATGAATATTGAATTTATATTTCTGATCTGCATATTTATTATCTGTTTCTGTTGTATAACCCGGATTATCTTCTCTGGTTACTGTAATATCATAAACGGGTTCATAAATTGTGACGACATCCCCGGAAATTATTTTTCCATCCGGCCCACATAATTTCGTAAAAATACTACTGCCTGCCGGGGTTGCATCATTTTTTAAAGAAAACTCTTTTTTAAAAGTCTCTTCATACATTGCGCCCAATGCATAAACCTGATTGTATTCTTTGGTACCTACCATTAACGCATTATTTCCCGGAACACTCTCTGTGATGATATGCATACGTTTTAATTCACGTTCATAGGGATCATTTCGTTTTCCGTCAATAACACTGCCCTGATTAGATGTAATTACCGCATTTTCTATGACATGTAATCTATTTTCCAAAGTCTCTTCCAAAACTAATAAATCAAAATGGAAGATACGAAAGGCGAATATAAATACGCCCATAATGATAACAACAAAATACATTGCATAACTGATACCATCTCCGGTATCCATTGCAATCTCTTTTTTCTTTTGCCAGTGTTTCATGTTAGTCACCTACCATTTCGCAGTAGCTGTCATATCGACTGTATAGGTTACCTCCGGTGATAAAATGCCTCTTTCTACTACAAATAGCATCGGATTATCTCCTTTGGTTTCTCTGGCTAACATTGTATATAATGGGTTTGTAAAATTTACTGTGGTGATCAATCTCATTTTATCTCCATATGCAGCCTGATTTGTACCAAGATTGGTTGTACCATCAAATTTAATGGAATCTGTTCTTACTCCCAAAGCAACCAGATCATCAATCATGTCTGCCTGATTTTCTACGGTAAGACATCCTTCTTGTTCCATCTGATAAAGATAGGTTTTACAAACCTCATCAATGGAAAGTTTCATTTCTGTTAATTTTCCATAACACATCATGGCAAAAATCAAAGCAAAACAAAACATCATGACAATAAGACTACCAATTAAATCTATTACATTTCCATACGCATAATGCTTACAATATTTTTCATATGAAATTTTTCGATGTTTCAAAAAAGGTATCTTACATTTCATGAAAAGATAAAACTCCTTTGTCTTTTGATATATAATACCCGCATTACCACAGGATTTTCGTTCCTATGATAATGCGGATACTATATTTTATGATATTTTAGACATTGCCAAACATATCATTCACACTCTTAGTGGTGTTAGAAATTGCACCATTGAACAGGTCGATAACCTGCTTACGGAAGAAGATCAGGATTACGACTGCGATGATAATAGTACCCAGTACTTCCAACAGGTGATCGCCCTGCTCAGTAGGTACTCCTGCCATACGACACATAAACTTAGTCTGTGCATTTACGAATGCGTTCTTTATTTTACTCATTCTTATTTTCTCCTTTTGTCTTTATGAGTCTGATTTACTCCTCTTTTACATCAATGGTAAAAGCAGATGCATATCCAGTCATCTGGAACATCTTAAACAACGATTCACTCATTTGTGTGAGACGGTAAGACTTACTTAACTCTGTACACTTACGGTTGATTGCGGAAAACATTCTTAAACCTGCGCTGGATACATAAGTCACCTTATCCATATCAAAAACAAAACTGTTCACGGTATCTTTCTCCAGCAGTTCAATACAGGTTGTCTGAATGGATTCATAGTTTGAAGCATCAATCTTTCCGGAAAGATCTACTCTTACGGTATCTCCTTCCTCTACAACGCTCAAAACACCATGTACTACCTCTTTCTGAATATCTGCAGCTTCCTCATTGGCTTCTCGGTTCTTTCTGTCAAATCTGCCTAAGTTCACCGGTGGTTCCCCCTTTCTTCCTATGTTTTAAAAAATACAATATGAAAATGAACCATTTTGGCGTTCATATCTTTCCCTTATTTATGTAAAAAACTTTTTGATTTTTCTCAATTTTTGAAAATTATTTTTAAAAAAATCAAATTTTTTCAGTTTTTAACGTAACAAAAAAGGAAGTTTAAAAACTCCCTTTTCTTTTTTTCTTTTTTTCTTTTTCTTAAAAGAACAAATCCAATCCTGAGAAATTTGTAAATACGGTATATCCTACCAGTGCGATAATTAGTGCAAAGAAAATAAAGTTTACCATACCTGCTTTGCTTTCAATGTCATGTTCACTTTCCAGTGTAGATGCTAAAATAATACCCTGAATCTCACCCATGATATCGTTTGCATAGGAATCTGAAATACCATATACTACACAGTTGTGTAACAGTGCACATAATTTATCGATTTCTCTCGAATCAAATCTATCTTTAAAAATTTCCACAGATCTTTGCATGGAAATGGTTTTATCACTTAAATTTAAAATCAATTCTCCTAATGCTTCTCTGTATCTGTCATTTTGTGCAACCTTATGGGAATACTCCAAAGATTCCGTTAAATATACTCCAGAAGACATCTGAATCTTTAAGTTTGCATAGGTATTATACAGATCCATCATCATTGCTTTGTTGTCTGACTGATTTTGTGCTTTGAAATACATGCCTGTTGCAATAAAACCAAGAACAATCCCTGGCAGGAATAAGATTCCATTCCCAGTTAGTGCAAACATTAAAAGTCCTAATAATACTCCGACTCCTAATCTCGCACATACATACCAGGAAGGATTCATATCATAATTCCCTACCCGATACATAATGCCTTGCTTCGATAAAGTGGTCTTATATTTATCCATAAGACCCCTCTTTTTAAAAACATCATCAATACTCTCGGTTGCTTTTCTACCAGCACCCTCTGCACTTTTTCCAATTTTGCTGATGATTAAGAAGAAGCAGACACAGATGCCAAGCATTACCAGATAAGTGAGTATCTTTAATAAAATTCCTATCATGTCTACTTCCCCCTTACTTTTCTGTCTTTAGATTCATGCCATAGAAAAATACAACAACAAGTCCCAGTCCTACAATATTTCCAACCGTAGTGTTAAATAAAATATTCCAGATACCACCTACAAAGATGGACAAACTGTATAAAATACCTAATGCGACAACAAACATCAAGGAAATATTTACCTTTGCATTTCGAAGCAAAGTACGTTTCTTTTCATGCGACTGGCTATAAATAGAAATTGTTTCTGAAATATCTCTGGAAACCGCATAATAATCACCGGTTACCGAGGAACATAATTGTAAATTATCGATTACAAAGTTAAATTGTGAAGAATTATATTTCTCCTGCAAATGCTTAATCGCAGCCTCTTTATCATTATCACTCTTTGCTTCGACATAACATGCTTCCAGTCCCTCTCTTAACGGAGATTCAAACTGGTCATAGATCGCACCAAAAATATCAATGATATTCGAATACTGTAAGGATGCAGATGCACAGGCATTCGTAAACTGTAACAACTGTTTTTCCAGTTTCATTTTTCGGTTATATGCGATCAGGTCCAATGTATACCATGTGATCAGTAGAAATACTGCTGCAAATACCAGTCCAATGATGGCATTTCTGAAAAAAGATACTACGGTAAAAATGACCAGTGCTAATGCAGCCAAGGTTGCTAAAAAAGCTGACTCGGAAAACCCGGGAACCGTTTCGATGATACCGGATGCCGTGATCAAAGCGTAAATCTTTCCGATAAAACTCATCTTTTTCTTTTCTTTACTGAAACTGTTTTCTCTTGCAGCAATATCTTTCTTTAACTGTTGTCTCTTGATACGATCATACTCGTGCATATTACCGGTCAGTTTTGCCCAAAAGCCTTCAAATACACGGTACTGAATCAGATATTTCCCGAAAAATATGATAAGTGCAGCACAAGATATCAATGTCAAAATACGGAATACTAAGGTAACAATACCCAGTGCGTTAAATTCTGCAGGGATAAACGCAGTTTTAAATAATTCCAGAATTGTTGACATTATACCTGCACCTCCTTAAAGATATAATTACCATTTACCTTATCAAATCCGTCTTCTTCCAAAATCTGTTTGATTTTATAATTCTTTACAAATACTACGGTATTCAAAGCCTTTAACTGCTTTGCAAAATGTTCTCTGGTACGATTCGGCTGTGCATCCAAACCATAGTCGATCAGCTTTTCATACCCCTCTTCTGCAGAATTGCTATGTACTGTCGTCATCGCCTGAGATCCAGTATAAGTTGCATAAGATAACTCTGCTGCTTCATCGCCTTTAATCTCACCTACAACAATAATATCGAAGGACTCCATCAGTGCCAGTCTTGCGAGGTCTTTTAAGCTATATGCAATCGCACTACCATTTCTTGCGGGAATTACCTTACGGAAAATCATTTCAGGGTGAGAATCGCAGAATAACTCTTCGGATTCCTGAATAATATCTGCACTCTTATCCTTTGGGGTAGACTCTAATAATGCATTTACCAATGTCGTCTTACCAGAACCATTTGGTCCACAGACTAAGATACCATTACCATCTGCCCATCTCTTTTTCAGATATTCTGCCTGCGCGGGCGTACAATATTCCTGTTTAATCAGAGTTTCAAAAGTTTTCTTTACCTTTGGGATCTTACGGATTAGCAATGTAGGACGACCATTCGTATTACACAGATCAGATACCAGAGAGAATCTTAAAATATCTGTTTTGCTGGAATCCTTATCAGTAAATACCTGTGCTGCATTCTGAATAGATACGTTCGTATTGTTACGGTTTGTAATAAACTCAATGTATCTTTCATATTCTGCTTTGGACGCAAACTTAATTCCGGCATCCATACGCTTACCATTTCTCTTGATTCGTACACAATTTTCGGAAACCAGTCGAATATCCGAAATATCAGGGTCTGAAATTAAGTCATCCAGAATACCAAATCCCCAAAGGGATTTATCTACCAGATATACAATATCTTCTGCTTCTTCATCATTTAATCCTTCTTTTTTACATCTGGTTTCGATTTTCTTTAAATATTCGTCACGGTTAATCTGTTTTTTCTGTACCTGCAGCATAATCTTATTACTGGGATCATTGATTTCTTCAAAGATTTGTGCCTGTACGTCCTGTACATTAGCCATTGTTTTTTACCTCTCTATAATCAGATACTAAAAAGACCGTATCTTTATTTTTGTTCTTTGCAATTTGTCCCATACAGATGTATTCTTTCCCGGACTCCATTTGTCCCTGTATGGTCTCTGTTAAAATACTATCTTCGATTTTTAAGTCCCCGCGCAAATAAGCAGATCTTTTTCGGTTTAAATAACCCTGTTCCTCTTCTGCAATATATACCCCTGTTAAAATTGTCATATTGATAGGCGCCGGTAATCGTAAAAGTTCTGACCTTGCAATCGCCTGGGTCCTTGTCTTTTTTGTCGCAGGTAGTAATCTCTGCATCGTATTTGCATTTACATATAATCCGTTTGCATCGTTATGTATCGTACCCGTAACTAATAAAATCTCTCCGGTACTAAATCCAACGACATTTTTGGAAAGTAACATGTCCGAAAGAAGTACGTCTGCAGTACACAGACATACCTCTCCGGTTTTTTCAAAATACACGGTTTCTAATTCTAATACCGGACGCTTAATATCCGGATTATTTGCATGCTTCTCTTTCTTTTTCAGGACTCCTATCAGTGTTACATTATTTCCCAAATCCATTCTTTGTGTTTCCTTTCTATTTTTATACGGGAACAATCTCCGCAGATAGGATATCCCCATTCCATACACAGACCAGTTCACTGTTCATTCCATCATTTACCAAGCGATACTTCTGAATTCCACCAGGGGATTTCGAAATAATCGGATAATCCAAAAATTCACCATATCGGATGACTAACAGATACTCATCTTCTCCGGGTTCTCTCGGGAATACCTCAATGATGCCATCTCCATCGTCTCCATTAAATCTGAACTTCAAATGTCCATTTCCAACGGCAGGTCCTGTGGGATGATGTGCATCCGAACTGATTACATTAATTCTGTCATTCTGATTTGCAGAAATTCCTGTGGTCTGAATCGTAGAGCAGAAACGTCCCTTTTCATCAAAGAAGCCACGGATTAAGAAATAATATTCATTTATTTCTGCACTGACCATATTTCTGCCATCTTCAATCTTGTCATAAGATGAGAAGTTATAATATCTTCCTTTGTAATAAACACTGACTACAATCGGTGCAGCAGTACAGCTATATTTATAAATCTTTAACGGAGCAATAAAGAACTGCATCTCTTCCGGTGCACTACCCATATGACTGACCATAATACGGCGGATATCATATACGAATTCATCGATAGATTTCTCTTTTTCTTCTGTAAAGATTTCTGCTTTCTGCATGGAATTGATATTGGGTAAGGAAGTAATCTCTCCAATGATCTGAGGCGCAGGAATTTGTGGAATTTTCTGTACTTCATCTTCTACGGGACTCTGTTCCGGCATGGCAACTGTTTCATCCATATCCACTGGTTCCTCCACAGGTGTGGTGTTTTCCATAGGAGTAGTTTCCTCTGTACTTTCCTCAGATACCGGTGTTTCTACTGGCATGGAATTTTCCTCTGAAATCGTTTCCTCCACAGGTGCAGTCTCCTCTACTGATGGTACAAAATCATAGCTTTCTGTTGCTGCTAGGGAGCTGTCTTTTACAGGTGCTGGTACGGGTATCGGCATAGGCACAGGTGCTACCGGAGTTTCCTCTCTTTTTGGTAGGACCTCTTCCCTGACAGGCGGAATATCTTTTGCTTTTGTCTGCACATCCACTTCTTCCACTTTGGAAATATGGCTGATATACCGTTCTCCATTCACTTCCATTGCTACAAACTGCGGTTTTCCATCTACCGGTAAATAGGCTTCTCCCTGTTTATGCAGCTCTTTCATAACAATTCCGTTGATATTGGCAAGAGATTCCAGTTCCGATACGGCGGCAGTGTTTGTGATACCAAATGGCAATTCATCTGCAAGTTCCGTCATAATCCCCTGCTTGATAATTTGCACATTTTTTAAGATAGTTCCATAAATTTCCTTTTTCTTCATATGCTATTCCTCTTTTTGTGCATCTATTAGCTATTTATATATGTAAAAAAATTCTTGATTTTTTGCGATTTTTGATTTTTTTATACAAAAAAAAGAGATAGACTTTTCATAACCCTAAGTTAAATAATCATTTAAAAATCATTCTCTAACCTACTATCACGAAATATCTATCTCTTACTTATTTACTTATTTAGCCCCAGATCACTGCACTGGAACTGTCTTCAAAACTCTGTCTCTTATAGCCTTCAACAGCAACATTTTTCGCTTCTGTATTATCCTGCGTATACATATGCAGTTTAAAAAGCTCGTCTGTCAAAGTCATAATATTGGGAACAGCAACTGCCTTCTGTGGAATCCAGATAGCTTTGAAATCTGTTGCAACCTTACTATACTCACTACGATCAAATCGATAAACCTTATCCAATCCACATTCACATGCATAATCCCATGTATATTTGTAATTCTTATGGGAAGGATAATCATATTTCTTATCTCTGATCGGATCTTCATGGGAAAGGATAACAATCTGCTCATCGAAAGGTAAACGTCCAAGTTCTTCCGGTTTCATCAGGTCTCTTTCTTCTACATTAATAGAAGAGGTTACACTATTTTTACTACCAATCGAATTATTGTAACCACGCACGGTCTGTTTACCAAGCTTTTTGCTTACATATTCGTTGTTCGCATTCTCGTCACCACCAAGGAATACAAATTCAGGACAGTTACCATCAAAGGTCTCATAAGTCTTTTCTCTCTTTTCCTTTAACTGTGTGATAGACTGAATAATAACGGTACAACTGATTTCATAAGAACGCATGGTGGAAAGCTTCTGGTCGAATTCCGGTACTTCTGCGGTATTTACAAACTCATCCAGCAAAAATCTGGTATGAAATGGCACTGCATTACCATTACCACGATGTACTTTTACATTTTTCAGTGCGTTAATATATTCCTTCGCTTCACTTTCCGTGGGACGTCTGGAAATCCAAGTGCCATCTGCTAATTTGATATCATAGTAAGCATCGTCCAAAGTAACTTTGACTTTCTTTTTCTTACCATTTTTATCTTTGACTTCTCTTTCGCCTTGCTGTTTTCCGGTAACTTCTACTCTTTCATAGGTGGCAGATTTTAATGCTTCCTTAAATTCAGCAGGTTCTCCGGCTTCTACCTGTGTAGCGTCAAAATACTTCACCAGTTCACCATTTGGTAATTTCAAAGTTTCTGTACCCGCAGATTCTGTACCGGTATTATACAAAATGTCAAACATCTGCGTATAAAGGAAGGATACCAGGAAGTTATAGGTAGAGTCTGTGGTAGGTGTAATTACGAATAATGCGGATTTCTCTTTCGGGAAATTATACAAATCAATTGTATCGGTATTCGTTAAGTTCTTTACCTGCTCGATATTAAATGCATCCATTCTTACCGCAGTGGTCATCAGAATTGTAGTAGATGTCTTTTCCGGTGCAATTCTAAAGTTTTCCCACTCTTTTAAGCAGTAGGGTTTTACAATTTCATCCGGACTACAATCCTGTCTCTTAGATTCATAAATTCGTAAATTCTCGAAGATTACGGCTAAATCCGATCCGGTTGCAGTATTATTTTTGGTATTACCTGCGGAAGCTCCTTCAATCAACTGAATCGGGCTGGTCTGTGGATTATATGCATGGTTTGCCATACGGGTAAATTCACAAAGGTTACCGAAACAAGCTTCGTAGTGAGGTGCGTCTTTACCACCGATAACATCATCAATCTTTGCATAAGGTACATCGCTGCCTTCCGGTTTCTGGGTTAAAAGTCCGATACAGGCACAAAGGAATGCATTCATGGAATCATCCCAGAAAGGGTCTTTACTACCGGAACCATTACTATCCAGATTTGTGTTCTTAATAAATGCCTGTACTACCTTTTTAATATCAGACTCTTTTCTACAATACTTCAAAGGGTTATACAGATCACAGTCTCCCATTTTGATCAAATCGAATACTTTTACATGATAACCAAAACGGCGTAGTGCTTCTCCACATTCCTGTAAAATAGCACCTTTCGGGTCGGTAACTACAAAGTTACAGTTCATCTGCAATAAATTTGGCTTTAAGATAAAACGGGATTTACCACCACCGGTTTCACCAATAACTAACACATTTAATGCATGGAAATGTTTCTTAATATTGGTAGAAATCTGTACATTTTTGGATAAGATGATATTTCCATATGCCTGATGATAATCTTCTTTATTTCCCTTTTTCTCCCATTCTGCAAATTTATGCATTAAGGATGGAATATCTGCCCATTTGGATGAACCCTTTAAGGTATTTACATCATGGTGTACACGCAGTTTGTTCATTGTGTACCCTAATAATGAAAATAATGGTGCAAATAAAGAAATTAACAGTGTCTTATAAAATGGATAATTAATAGGTAAGAAATACAACGGATCTTTTGTCATTTCCTCGATTGCTCCGGAAAATAAATCCATAATATTTGTATCTCTGGCATTCTGCATACTAGCATATGCCTGCACATTCCATCCGACATAAATGATGATGATCATCATAAAAATTGTACTCGCTACCGTAGTGCGGAGCAAGTCGGCTTCTTTTTCTTTAATGGTTTTTTCTTTTCTTAAACCTTGCTGTTTTTTCGCCATTTTTTATCTCCCTCTTAAGTTTTCTTTTGGGCGTAGTGGCGGGCCTGCCACTACACCCATTCCCTGGCAGGAAAGAAATTGTGTCACATTAATCAAATGCACCAATTCTTTCTTTTTCATGATCATCTTGTGTCTTATCGTCCTGTGTCTGTTCCTTATTCTGTGTACGTTCTGCTTCTTTCTGCTCGCGTTCTTTTTCTTTTTGCAGGATTTCTCTTAATCTATCCTTAATCTTGACACGGTTTACTTCGACTTCCATATCATCGTGCTCATGCTCATTTTTGAAGTGTCCGGACATCTCTTCACAGAACTTATATCTTTCCTCCTGAGAAAATTCAAAGGTGCTTTCTTCTAAAAATGCCTGATATTCTGGTGTTTCCTTTGCATTTGCGGGATCTAATAGTCTGCTTGTCTCTGCTTTGATCAGATCATGCAGTTGTACCTTCGTCATAGATTTGATCGCATTCTCGGAATATCTGTCTTTGACATTATTGATAGCTTTTTTCTGAATGACGGAAAGTAAACCGCCTTCTCCCTGAAATCTATGATCGCAGATTTCTTTGATCGCTCTGTCTTTGGGTGATAATTGTGCGGCGGTAGGTCTCTTAAAGCCATCCGGTATCGTTGCCTGTGCTTCCGGCTTACTCATCTTGGTATGGTCGTAACCATCCTGCAGTTCTTCACCTTCGTAGGCATACATATCTGTAATTTTTGCGGCATAGTTCCTTACAAAAGCCTCTCTGCCATCTTTTCCATCCAGTTGTGCTTCTTGCTGCCATTCGCCCTTTTCATCCTTTTTATAGACGGTGATGACTTCCTTATTTTTTTCGATATAATAATTGGAATTTCCTTTGACATCGGTAAGTACACAGTCTTCCTTATCTAAAAGTGCTCTGATCTGTTTTTCATCAAATGCACCCTGTTCTTTTCGGAGTTTATTTAGATTCATTCCATCTATTTTATCGTTTCCGAGTCCGAACGTTTTTCCGGCGTAGGTCTGGGTCATTGCCCATTCCATTTCAAAGGAAATCAGGTCTTTCCCATTTAATCTGGCAAGGTCATCCGGAGAAATGACGATACTTTGTTCTCCTTCAATTTCACAAACACCGTATACGATATTTTGATTTGCCAGTTTTGCCTGTAACATAGACATTTCTGCGTCATTTTTTACAGTTAATTTGATGACTTCTTTTTCTTTTCCATGTAAGCCAACTTCCAGCATATTTTTCTCTGTCTGACTACGGAATAGGCTGCCATCTTTGGAAAAGGCTTCTCTTTGTAACTGTTCAAATTTTTCTTTATCCTCTTCCCTTACGATAAACAGATAATCTCCGCTCGCTTCATTTTTAAAGGAAATGTAAGGCATCCCCTGTGCAATGATCAGATTTTCCAAATCTTTTGCGTTTTTTCCGGGAACAGATGCACAAATGGGAACTTTATCCTGTAATAGATATTCCGCCATCTTTTTGTTTAATTGTGCCTTTTCTGTCATTTCTCTGGAATCGATCCATTTTTCAATCTCAGATAAAATGGATTTCAGCAGATTCATTTCGCTAGAGCCGTCTGTGGTTACATTTGTACCAATATTTCCAGCCATTTTTCTCCTCCTGTGCTTTGTTCTTGTGGTATTTTTATATATCTAAAAGTACTTCCCCATTGATAATGTATCTGGCATCAAAATTCATATGTACGGTACGCCAGCCATCATATTTATCCCGCATTTCCTGTGAGATACGTTTTAATGAAGTATAGGTAAGTACTGCCTTTTCCCCATTTTCTAAGGGAACTGTTGGGAAATAAATCGAAGTATCCTGTATCTTACAAAGCGTATATAATTTATTTTTCTTCAGTAATTCCAGATACTTCTCATCCTTTGTCATCTGATATTGTGCATAGGCAATCTCATTTGGATTTCTGTCATAAAAATAAATCCGCTGTTTGGATAATCTGTAAGGTTTTCCATCTAAATATCCACGGAAGAATCCGGCATTATATAACATGGTTTCCAATTCTCTGACATCATCAATGTCTGTTTCCACCAGTCTCGAATTCTTTTTCCTGATTTCTGCCTGGGAAGGATCGGAAAAGGCATGAAATAATGCCTGTCCCGGATCCATAAAATACGTCTTTGTTTTTGCATCCATAAGTACGCTATACATTCTCCGTACCCCCTTAATTTGCTGCTTCTGTGGTAGTAGTTTCTTCTGTGGTCTCTTCTGTGGCTTCCTCAGTACCCGTAACAGATGCACCATCCTGTCCGGTATATTGTTCACAGCCAACTAGCGAAATATCATAAGAGGTGAACAGACCAGTGATCGTTAAGGTACCTGTTCTGGCTTCTCGTTTTGCTTTTACATCTGCGGTATATAATCCGGATACTCTATCCCAAGGAACTCTTACGATGGAACTACCGATACTGATATAAATATCTCCGGTGCTTTCCGTAGTAGCAGATTTGATTGTCACACTACAATCAGTTTCTGCCGGGAAATACAGTTCTACCTGTTTCTTACTTGCTTTTGTGACATCTACCTTTTTTGCTTCTTCTGCTTCGTTCTCTTCCTCTTTGGCGTCCTCATCTACATAGCCAAGTGCACCTTCCACATTTGTGCTGAAACGATTTAATTCTTCGAAAGTAGAATAAATTCTTGGAGCCACATATTCATTGGGATCATAATCCTGTGAGGAGGTATCTATTTCCGGAAATAATACCTGTTCGTTAAAATCTGTATTTTCGGAATAACTGGTGCCTCTTACTAACCGGAGCATCCCCATTCCATTGACGTCATAATATCCAGTCACAAAATATTCCGGAATTTCTACTTTGTAAAAACAGTCACGTAAAGTTTCATATTCTACCGATGCATACAATTCATAAGCTCGGAACGCATGCATATTTGCAGTTGTCAGATAATGGTTATAATAAGTGCCTGCGTATACTTCCAAATCATATTGACTCGACTTTTGCAGATTTTCCGGTTTGATCAGACCATCTTCTATCATGTCATCCGTAATAGTCGTATCACCAATCTTATCTAAAAGCGTCTGTGTGACTCCAAGGTTATAAATATCGTATAACTCACTGTCCGGTAAGATGCAGATGTCATCTCCTGAGTCTGTCATCAGATACGCTCTCTTATTTGTTAATTGCTTGATGTTGTAACAACCAATGGTATATCCAATGTCGTAATATCTTTCCCAAGTGATGGTGTCTAACAAGGTGTCTGTGGAATAATAAATTAATTGGTCTCCATCATATAGGGTTGGAATTTCAATCTCATTTTCTGTGGTAAAGTATTGCTGTCTTTGTTTATCTACAATTTCATCGGGACTGTCGCCTTCATAATTGTTCACATAACTTACCAGTGGATAATAAAATCCATTATGTAATACGTAATAATTTCCCGATACCAGATTACTTTCGAATTTCTTACCAGTCTCATCGATACCTGTTGTTGCTGTCTGCCAGGAAACCTCTCCATTTTCGGTTAAATCCTGAATTTCATCTTTTTCATTTGCTGTACGTCCACATCCGGATAACATACTTACTGTCATTATGGATAACAGCAATGTGCAAAGCTTTTTCTGCATAGTTACTCTCCTCTCGTTTTTGCAAATCTTTGAACATAGATCTGCGCGTCTTATCTACTTATGTCAAAAACTTTTCAAAAAATGGTGAAAATTGAAAAAAATATTTACCAAAAATTTCCGAAATATTTCGTCTTTCTTTGGCATCGAAAATCGTAGAAATTACGGATTTTTTTGACATATGTAAGTGCAAACAAAATTAACGGAAGGGAGGATTGTTTATGCGGAAAAATGTTGCAGCAAAACCATTTATGCGAAAAGAGTTTGTGCCCTATCGTACGATCACTGCATATATGAAGGATATATTTTCCACTGCTACCGATGCAGATGGATGTATTGTGCTTCGTTCCGGTACAAAGGGACATGCAGAACAATCCTTCTTTAATGTGAATAAAACAGATACCGATGCGTTTTATGCAGAACTTGCCAGACATGATTACAGAGATTGTTATTTTACCTTTGCGACCTTTTCTACCAAGCATCATGCACAACGTACCGAAAATAAATTAGCAAATATTTATGCCTGGAGTATCGATGTGGATTATAAAAATGAATCCATTGCTCCTTTGGATATGTATGACTACATTATGGAAAATGTGGAATTACCTACTCCGAATTATGTGGAATATGGTCATAGATTACGTATGATCTACCTTTTTAAAGAACCACTAAGACTCTTTCCTGCACAGCGTACAAAATTATTACAGGGATACCGTTTCTTACAAAAAGTATTTGTGGACCGTATCAATAATGAATTATCTTTTGGAAATGAAAGCTTTGGTGCAGAAAGTAATCCGCCTACCAGCTTTTTCAGAATTCCTGGATCTGTAAATACCAAAGACGGGTCTACCATTAAGATTAAAAAGATTACAAATGAACGTATGTCTATGCAGGAAGTATTCGATGAATATGTTTTGACAAACGAAACCGATAAATCTGCATGTCGAGATACCTGGTATGACACCTGGAAAGTAAATTACGAAAAGAAACATAAAATTGCAGGTGGATTTAACAGCTATCGTTTATGGGAACGCAGACTTGCATTATTTGAGTCTCTGCAAAAGGATCCACAGGTTGGTAGAAAAAGATTACTTTTCTTTGTTGGATGCGCTTATTTACAGCTTGGTATGGCAAAAGATGCTTCTGACTGCGTAAAGTTACTTTTGAAATTTAATCAGGGACTTTGCAATCCTTTACCGGAAAAAGATGTTATCAGCAGATTTCGTCAGATAAAAGCTTATAGTTTTAAAGATATTACCATTTGTCAGACATTGGATTTGCCGGTAGATACTTTCTGTTGTTTAAGCAAAAAGCAAAAAGATGCAAAAAGATATGAGACAAAACGAGAAGCACAAATCGCTTTGGGACTTGCAAAATTTCAGAAAATGCAAAAACGCAGAAATCGTATTGCATATCTTATCACTTTAAAAACAAAGTCCTCAGAAATTTGCAAAGAGCTTGGTGTTTCGATTTCCACTTTAAAACGAGATCTGAAATATTTAGCAGCAAATGATGCAGTAGCCAGAATTTCGATTGCAAACAGAAGGCGCCCGATAAGTCCTGCGGTGCTCGTCCCTCCTACTGCTCCTTCGTCTACCTCATTCGCAGTAGTCATCCCTCACACTTCTATGCTGTTGTGTGCGATGACTGATACAGATGACCTGCATGGTCTCCTACAAAGATTACCTGCAGTCATACCATATAGTATAAGAAAGAGATTACTCCGAATCATTCGGTCTGCAAAGGAATTACCTAAATCTACTTACAGAAAAGAGATGAAATTCCTAAGCAGTCATTTGAAAGGTAGTCTTCCGAATTATATTTTGGCTGGAGTTCCGATCGGATTTGCAGGTCCACCCTAGAAGACCTTTACATACAGGCGGAAAAAAATGAACCCCACAAATTTAACCTAAAAACTCGTATATTCTTGATGTATTTTAATCACATTTTGTTTTACCTATTTTACACTGGATGTCAAAAGGGCATCCCCTAACAGCAAAAAAGAGGAGTTTCGAATTATGGAAAAAGTATCCGGAAAATTAAAAAATGTAATTTGGACACATCCGGAAAAAGGTGTGTGTATTGCCTGTTATCATGGAAAAAATGGTGATTTTACCGTAACAGGTTCTTATCTGCCTGCTGTAAAACGGGCAACTTATATATTTGATGGTGAATGGATCCATAGTCCAAAATATGGATTACAGTTTAAAGCCGCATCTTTCGAGGAACATATTGGTACGGATAAAGATTCTATCGCAGAATATCTGAGTTCCGGAAAGATTAAAGGTATTGGAAAAGCCACAGCAAAAAAAATTGTGGATTATTTTGGTACAGAAACTCTGGATATTTTGGACCGTGATTTTATGCGAATCGTAGAAGTAAAAGGAATTTCCAAGAAAAAGGCAAATCATATCAGAGAATCCTATCTTGCTACCCGTGGTGCCAGACAGCTTATTATGGAATTTGGAAAGCATGGATTAGGAGCTTCTTATGCTTTACGTGCTTATGATATGTATGGTGCCTATGCAGAACAATATTTGCGGGAATCTCCTTATAAATTATGTGCAATTTCCGGTATTTCCTTCCAAATGGCAGATGCATTAGGTCCGAAAAATGAGACTTATGAACGGAATCCGGAACGATTTGTTTATGCTGCAAATTTTGTACTTTCTGAAAATGAAAATGGTAAATGGAGTACTATCTGTAAGAATGAACCCAGTGGATCTACCGCTATGAAAATGGAAGATATGGAAAATGTATTACTTTCCTTATTAAGACAATCTACTCTCACACTTTCGGAAATTCATACGCAATTACAGCATCTTATTGAAAATGGTGTATATATAGCGACCACGATCACAAATAATGACAGACGTACAGAAACTTTAATACAAAAAAAGGGAACGCATGAATTAGAAGCTAAGATTGCGGAAAGATTACATGCTTTATCCAGACCCTTACCTGTTTCCTATCAAAGAATTGAAAATGGCATTTCCCTGGCAGAAGAAGAGCTGGGTATCACCTTATGTGAGGAACAAAAGGAAGCTGTAATGAAAGCTTTTACGAATGGATTATCTTTAATTGTTGGCCCTCCCGGTACCGGAAAAACTACAGAGATACAGGTAATATCTTATGTATTTAATTATCTTTATCCCAATAAAGATGAGATTTATGCAGCTCCTTCCGGCAAAGCAGCTTCACGTATGCGAGAATCTACCGGTAAGATTGCCAGCACAGTACACAGTAAATTTCATTTACCGGTACAGCAGATTCCTTTTCCTCAGCCTCCTGAATGTGTAGTCAGTGATGCATTGGTAGTAATCGATGAGGTATCTATGTTAGATATTGGATGTGCATGTCAGCTCTTCTCTTCTATTGACGAAAGTTGTATTGTTGTCCTTTGTGGTGATGATGAGCAGTTGCCTTCTGTTTCTGCTGGTGCGGTTTTACGAGATATGATCGAATCTACTGCTATTCCTGTCACCGTGTTGCGTAGAGTTTACAGACAGGCACAGGGTTCGACTCCTTATGAAAACGCAATGACTATTCGAAGAGGCAGTCATAATTTGACATTTGATGATGATTTCCAAATGTGTGAATGCGAAACCTTACAAGAATGTGAAGATGCTATTGTTACAGATTATCTACGTTATGCAGAGGAATATGGTGTTGACAACGTAATGGTGTTATCTCCTTTTAAAAAGAATAATGCAGGTGTGCATATTTTAAATAAAAGAATTCAGGATGTTATCAATCCACCTACCATAGAGAAAGCAGAATTTAAACTCGGCGATTTATTATTACGGGAAGGGGATATTGTATTAAATCTGAAAAATACCACAAATATGGCTGGTGAACCCGTAGTAAATGGAGACGTTGGTAAATTACTATCCATTACAAAAGATGAGGATGGCTGTACAACGTTACGTGTAATATATCCACATGATGATGGAGATATTTATATGACATACACCGAGAATGAGGTAAAATATCTGACACTCGGATATGCATTTACGGTACACAAAGCACAGGGATCTCAGGCAAAAATCGTTTTAGTATGTACGCATATGTCACATTATGTTATGTTAAAGCGAAATGTATATTACACTGCTATTACCAGAGCAAAATCAAAAGTGATTACCTATGGTCAGAAGAAAGCTGTCCGATTAGCAATAGATACCGTAGATACTGCAAGACGGCGTACCACATTAAAGGAACAGCTTCAGAATGTATTTGGAATTCATACTACTGTGGTGGATGAAAATGATGTAGAATGGATTTAAGAAAAAAAGAGACCTCTATAATAGGGGTCTCTTAATTGTCTTTTTTAGGATATAAGTATCTTTTTGTTGTAATATATGTGTTGTATAATGTGTGGAATCGCGTAATATATATACGACAAATGCGGAATTCCGAGATAAGATAGGAAAAATGCGGAATTCCTAAGTGTATATTTATACTTATTACACTATTATTATATATCAATATAATGAATAGTATTTACCAAATTATAACGATCAAAAGAAATATGCTTTACATCAATATACTTCACATTTGCATATATATATTGTGTCGTATAGTTATCTGGATAGGTTTCTACACCTATATTTACATAACGATACAAAGTTGTGTATATGTTAAATTCATTATTCCTATATTTCGGTGGTACATTTATGCTAACAAAGCTATAAGTATCTGTTTTTGTAGCTGCCGTCAATATCTCTTTCTCTTCTGCGTCAGACATAGATAAAAAATCATTTACTGTTTTATCTGTAATTCCATTTTCTATATAACAATTATATATATATCTTTGTGCGGAAAGAGTTTCATTACTAATACCTTTCCTTAAGATACTTATTACTTCCTCATAAGATTCTGGACACAGGACTGTCATAGCCAGATATTGATCATAGTATGTATCTTTATCTAAATTATAAGCTTTTTCAATACATTTTTTTGCTTCGTAAATATAGTCATCTTCACCTAATTTTAAATAAATATATGCTAAATTATTTAAACATACTGGATCATCCGCAAGTATTTGATTTCTATATAAATATGCTGCTTTGATATAATCTTTAGCTAAGTAAGCATTATTTGCGGCTTCTAATATATCTTCTTTATTTTCTGTAGTAACTCCAATCTGTGTTACCAAATCATATTTTTGTTTTAAATCATCATATTTTTCTTGTAAATGATTTTGTTGTATCAAGAAAATTATAATGGTTACCAATGCAGGAATGATTGCAGCAATAATTGTTGTTATATTAGATCCTTTGTCTCTGTTTTTCATCATTTGTCCCCCATATCGCACATACAACATGCATATAGGATAACATTATTCAATTAAAAAACCTACCACGTTATTTGCGTGATAGACTTTTATTATTTGTATTATTTTTATTAAATATCATCTTCTTTATCATAGATATCATTTTCTAGTTGTTGTGTCTTTTGTAATGCTTTTTTATATACAGGTTCTAGCATTTGTTCTTTTCTGATTAATAATCCTGTAATATATGCTTCTTTTCTTATATCACTGCAAATTTCATATCCATCAACTTCATTGGGAATATTTTTTATAAAATCAACTATTTGATTAATCTCTTTTTCAATTTTAGGATACACTCTTAGAATTGCTGCTTGTAATTCCGGCATATTTAATTTTAGCATTTTTTTAGCTGATAAAATATGATTATTGTACTCAAAAGTGGTTCTTTTTCCCATAAATAAATTATCATCTTTTGCTTTGATTTTTTGCAAGAGTTTTATGTCATCGGATTTATTTTCAAAAGAATTGCCATTATCATAGACTGGAGCTATTTGTATATCTCCAGTATTTTGATTTATAAGAATACCCCAATTCCCATTATTTCTATCATTATTTTCAATGAAAATATCAACTATTGCCATATCCCAAAAATGGTCTGAAATACCATCAACTTTTTTTAACAATGGATTATATTGTAAATGCAACAATAATTCATTTAGATTTACAGTATCTCCTGTGGCTGAATCATGCAATTCTGTATTTAATCTTTCTGATAATTCTTTGTTTGCACCATTTTTTATTGTTTTCATTTCATATAGAACATAACCATCTTCGCAAAAATCTTTGCATGCTACAACCACTTTTCCATTACGTTTACCTAATAATGTTTCATGCACATTTATTCCAAGCATCTTATATATATGACTTCCAATATATTCAGATAGTGGAGCTGTTGTATATGGCATAGAAAATGTTCCATTTAGTAATTCCGTAGATTTTGGAAATTTAACAATCCAATTGTGATTATTTAATATAATACCATCTTTGTCTCCTGCCAGACCACCATAAAATCCATGTTTTATACTATATGGTGCTTCGTCAAAATTATAAAATTCCATTTGATTTCTCCTTATCTTCCAATTTTATATCTTTTTGTTACAATATCCCATTGTTCCTTTGTCATAGTATGAGAAGATACAAAATTTTTGCAAATAACATCTATGGTATCCGCAACATCAAAATATTCCATATCTCCACTTCGGTCTAGTTCTTCCGCTTCTTCAATTGTATTTTTTAACAATTTAGGAATTTCAAAATCAATTTTATATTTATCATCTATCCAGCGAAATTGATTCAAATACATATGTTTGTCCTCTCAAAGTCTTATTATAATTATATATACTTCTTTTATATTATATGTCAAAAAAATCCGCAAATCTAGTTTGAAAACAAAAATATTATAAAAAATCTACCATGCAAAAAACACAGTAGATTTTCTTAATCATCTCTTTACAGTTCTGGATTTTCATAACTATCATTTTCTTTTTCTCTTAACACTTCCATACGATATCCAGATTTAATAAACTCCACAGTAAGCGCATGATCGTATCTATTTCCTAATTTTGTATAAATTTCTTCCATGTCTTCTTTGGTGAAATCAGTTCCCAAATAACGATTGATACATTCCCTGAGATTATCCTGATATGCCTTATTTGATTTATCTTTTTGATAAGGTGTCGCATAACAAGCCGCTCTGGATAACCATTCCAATACTTTACATTTTATATCTAGTTCTGTTTTACAATCTTCCAATATAAAATAATTATTTGTCTTAGTATCTGTTATAAATTCCAAATTATAATTGATAAAGCTGTTTGGAAATGCATTTGTCAATTTTTTTACGATTGATTTCCAAGTATTTGCTGTGTCTGTTTTATTTTGAGTTACGATGGGTGTAGAAAATGTAAACTCCTGTGTGGTATCACTTACATGGAAAAGTTCTCTTAACTTTTGAAAATCTTCCTTGGTAAAATCTTCAGCTCTTAATGTAATCATCTCTCTATCTCCTCTTTCTGTCTGTCATAAAAATGAGTCACGATATTATCGAATCCTTCTGTTTTTATTGGAAATGTAAATTTTTCTTTTGCTTCTTTAATGACTTCGGGCGGTACTGGATGAGGTCTATCCAAATTATCAATCAAACAATCTTCAACCTCTTTATAAGCTACGTGTGCGACCGTTTGATGAGGTATTCTATCAAACATAGCAAGAAAACTTCTTCTACCGGATTTCGTAACATTTGTGGCATCTGCAATTACATTCTGTCCATGCTTTAAAGCTCTTCGAATTTTATTTACCCAGATACCAAAGACCTCATCATTTCTACTCTGGTCTCCTACATCACCACAAAGTTCGCCTCGAATTTCATCCATAGAATAAACAACTGCATTCTTTTCTTTTGAAAGCTCTTCTGCAATGTGGCTCTTTCCGCTGCCAGGGAGACCTACCATTACATATAATATAGGTGTGTTATTTTCCATTTGTATCCTCTTTCATCTGTAAATTATCTAAATATATCTCTTGTGTCAAAATATATAGTAAATACTAATATCTATTACTATATGTCAAAAAAAATTGTAAAAATGGGGCAAAATGTAGTGCTAGACAGAAATAATTTTATCCGATATAATGATTAAGAATTCCAACCGCTATAACTATGTCCGAGGAATAAAAGAGGTAGAATATGAATTACGAATCAAATTATGGTGACACTTTTTTTGAAGATTTTGATAAGTTATGTCATGTTTATCAAACAGTGCCCTACTTTAAGGAGCGATTAAAGTTTTATTGGCAATTATTAGCGTGTACTATGCATAATTTGAGTGATGCAGATTTGCAAGCCAGTTTTCGTTTTTCTTGGACAGAAAATGAAGTTTTAATTCAGGAAAAGGGACAACTGGAAGTCGCTACTTTTTCTTTGGATGTGATTGAATCGGAATTTAATCATGGGAATAAAAGAAAATTTTATGAAGAATGGTATGAAGAAGTACTCTCCTGTTTATTAAGTCTGAGGAGTCAAAAAACAATAGATCCTGCTATTTCTTTAGATAACATTGTTTTTCAGACATATCTACCTGGTGCTGTGCCTGTCACTTTAATGGATTGTATTTATGAAAAAGAATGTTTTATTTATTTTAATATTTATGATACATCTGCTTATGTAACTCCAAATATCCAAGCTTATTTCGGAGTTTCCATGCAAAAAATGTTAGAGTTTGCCGGTAAGAATACAGCAAAACGATATCCCTTAGCAGCAAAGAAACTAGAGGATGTAGTATTTGAAAAAACATTACATGGATTATCTGATTTTATAAAACATTTGCCGGTATTATCTGTAACACACGATTCTTTTTGCTTAGAGATGATATATTATCCTGAATTTTTAATAGCTATCAAACACGACATCTATATGGTTCCCCTGACAGAAAAAGATATGTTATTATTAGATACTACTATGTTTTCAGAGCATAGTGTTTTAAAGTTGTGGGAAGATATATGTTGGTATCCACTTTTAACCCCATACAGATATGAAATTGCAAAAGAAAAACTTACGAAATTAAAAACCACTGTATGATTGGTACAGTGGTTTGTTATCATTATTCAAAAATATCATCATATAAAGTGCCTTCGTTTTTTCTTGCCTGTACATCACCCGCATAAATCCATGCAATCACTCCCATCACGACATTTACAATGATAAAGGAAAGTAAATTCGGCTGAATAGTAGTCATCGTAATAATACCAACAACATGGGAGAATTTAGGGAATTTCGCAGCAAGGACAGGCACAAAAGACCCCAAAAAGATGAAAATAAATAATCCTTTTATCTTCCAATGTTTCCAAGCAGATGCTAATCCTGCAAGTATCCATGCCGTAGACATTGCAGAAATACAATTCCAGATACCGGAAAAAATATCTGTGGTTTCTCCGATAGCAAGTCGTAATATATGGTAGGCCAAGTATATAATCTCAAATGCGAAAAAATATACGATAATTTTGCCGGTAATGTTAAACGTGTAATCTCTCATTGTAATCTTCATAATGTTTTCCTCATAAATATAAAAATAAGATATACCTATTAATATATGTCTAAAAAAACCGTAAAGCACAAGCAGTATTATAACTTTTTTTATAAAATATTGCAAGAAAAAAGGACTGTTATAAAACAGCCCTTTTCCCATTTAGCTTTCATGGGTTACACGGTAATGGACATCATTTGCTCTGGTGTCCCAAAGGATATAATGATTTGTACTGCCGGTAGTATCATCATTTTTATTACCGATAGCGGTATAAATATGATTTTCCCATTTATATTGTGGAGTACCATCCGCATTTTTCTTATCTCCATCCTTTTGCAGTTTATAGTATGGAGAAATTCTTACGTTAGTACCAGCATTTGTCCAACCATCTACATAGTAATGTTGTGCATAAGCTACTCCTGCATCATTTACTAATAGTTTTGCATATCTTGGATCGGACTCTGTGATTTTCTTTATTGCTTTGGTAGCTTCATCATAAATCTCAAAGTAGTTTGGTTTAATGGTTTCGGATAAAGTATGGGATATTACTCTGCAATAATTTGCATCTACTGCACGGGAAAGTCCCATGTTATACATTTCATCCAGTCTGCCATCTTCGATTTCTTTCTTTGTTTCTAATCCAAGATCATCAAAATCAAAGGAAATACTATCGGTATAACCTACGGTCCATACTTCTACTCTACCAAAGTCACCAATCTGGAAATAAGTTTCTCCATTTTCAGGATCCACATTAAATTCATCTGCTTCTGTGGAATAAATAATCGTTTTTACAGAAAAGTTCTTCAGCATTCCGGTACCACCATTGTGGTCTCCTGGATTTACTTCAGTATCACCTTCCGGATATCCTGGTTTACCATCTACGGTAACATAATCCATTTCATCTGTCTTATTACCTGCATTATCGATAGCATAGATATTATAAATCAATAAGCTGGAATTAGGAAATTCCGTATACAGATTCAAAGCAATATTGTAGTTACCCTTAATGACATTACCGCCTGTGGTATTTTCTGTAGCATGTTCTGTTAAACGATAAGTCTTCGTATCGGCTGTATTTGCAGGGTCATAAATATTGATATATACGCCCTGAATACCCGAGGAATCTTTTTTATCAATAAAAGCACCATTCTCAGTTTCCAGATAATCTGTTACAGTTGCGGTAAAGGATGTATATAAACCTTTGCCCATAACCTCTTCCATTTTATCTGCAGGATAATTATCCAGACTATCCTGTTTTACTTCATAATGGGTGATTTTAGGTTTTGTGGCATCAATTTTTAATTCCATACTATCCGTTTTCATAAATGCAGGATAACCTTGCATACCCAGCTTTGTAGGCTTACTATCTGCATGGGTACGGGAAATACCGGAACCATAAACTTTATAAGTACCCTGTACCTGATAATCTATGGTCAAAGTTTTTTCATGATTATAATTTCCTGTATAAAAAGTATCAGTAAGTTCTGTTGTACCACTTGGGGTAAGTTGTGTTGTTTTCGCATCTCCGTCCTGATTCCAGATAACCACTGTCTTATCAGCAGTATTAGAAATCTTTGTCACGATACCGGAAACTTCATTCGCAGCGGCTACAACTGCATCTGTACTTGCAAGTCTGTTTCCTGCAGGACTGTATAAGTGCTGGCTGATACCAAATGTACCTGTGCCTTGGAAATAGACATTATTTGTTACCGATGCTTTATTTGTCCAAATTGCTGTATCTGTACTCTTCTGCACACGACTGGTGGCATTATTAACTACGGTGGTACCCATTGCCGTCCATCCGGTAGTCGTGTTTAATGGAATATAATTAATTGTAGCAGAGATATTATCGGTAAATTTTGTATTGAAATCAGTAGGATTGGTAACAACGGTATTATCTTTCTTTGCTGTGGCTCCATCTGCCCAAATCGCATACAGCGTCATGGTTTGTCCATACTCGTTAGATCCGGTGATATCTGTGATTTTTAATACTTTATCTGTGATTTTGGTATCTCCGATGTCATCTCCCATTGCAGAATAATAAGTACCTGTACCATCCGATTTACTATTCCATCCTACAAACGTACAACCTGTGGCATTTGGAATTGGGAAGTCTCCACCAAAATTTTTAAAAGCTCCATCATCATAAACACCTTTTCCTGTATTCGGCACATCGGTACCATCTACGGCATAATATCCTGCATAATAGGCATTCATTGTGTTTTTTCCCTGCGCAGGCACGGTCTCTTTTCCTAAGCTTGTATAGGCTCCCGGATGTACATTACTACCAGGATTGATCTGATATGTTAAATGGTTTGTATTAAATATCAGCTTGAAAACGTTAGTACGTTTAATTTCAATGGTAGAAGTCGGTCCAATATTACCCGCAGCATCTACCGCGGCAATATGTAAATATCTACCTGTAAAATTTGTAACATCCAAACTGGTTTCCTGTGTAAAACCTAACCCCATATTTTTTAGATTGGTATTATTTATGGATGCGTTCTTATCTGTCCATGTATAACTTCCGCTATAATGTTCTTGCTCAGAAATCAAATGGTATAGATAATTGCTATTCCCCGCATTATCATCACATAACCAATAATACCCTGCAATCTGACTGGTAAGTGTACGTGAGATAATTTCCGCATTTACCGTACTGCTGGGGATTACTGCTGCCACACATAAAAAACAAGCCAGTAATAATCCTTGTAGCCATGCCTTTCTTTTCTTTTTCATTGTTTTCCTCCCATTACATAAATTCTGAATCCTGTTCCAATACTAATCCATTTTCTGCTGTATAATCTACTCTATATACCTGTACTTTAAATTCATATTCTGTTCCATTACTTTCCGGTTTTTTCCAATTTACTGTGGTTTTATTTGCTTCCTGTAAATAAGATAATATAATTTCATCTGGAGAAATCTTATCTGTCATTTTAATATTATTGATATAAGAAGTATTTTCTTGTCCACTTGCCACATTTGCATTGATGGCTGTAAGTTTAACAATACCATTGCCTGTGGCATCTTTTTCTGTTCCATTTATAATCGGATAAGTTGTTAAAATATTTTGTTTACAATAATTATTTGTACCACCTGCAGACTTTTCAGCTTTTTCTTCTTGAACTACGGCTTTATAGGGTTCCCCAAATATAGTTTCTCCATTGGCGTTCCAGCTCATTGATTCTACAGCATTTCCTGCTATATTTCCACTTAAATAAGCTTTTTCCGTATTCGATAAAATCATACTATAAAATGATGCATTACTTGAATTAGCATTTTGGGGAAGAGGCCAAAATGTATGATTATTAACAATAATGTAACTTTGAGAATATGAAGAATTTTCATGCCATTTTCCATCATTGTCTTTATAATACCTTGTTGTTACTCCTCCCATATTATATAAATAATGACCTACACCAGCAGCCCATTCTGGATAAACACGGCTTCCGTTTTTATACATGGTAATGTTTCTCCAACCAGATAAACTATAATCACTAAAACTTTTAAATCTTATCTCTTCTATTTTGGGAATATAAGTACCTGCATTACCTCCAACATATCCTCCGCCACCACCAGCACCATCACTGCCTCCAGCTTCTGTTGGATTTTTTATTGTTGCAGCATATACTGGTATGGATAGTGCCTGACTAAATGTAAGGCATCCAAGTAACGCAATTAGAAAAATTCGCTTTTTCATTTGCTTTTCCTCCTTTTTTATTGCCCCACCCTACCAATATATATATGTTAAATATTTTTTGAAATCGATTCGATTTTAATGATTTAATTTATAATAAGTAACGTTTTCTATATGGTCATAAGGGCATTCAATTTGATCAATTGTTTGATTCCATGTAAGTCCATTCCACCAACTCATAGAACCTGTATCATTTTTAGTCCAAAAATTCATAACATGTGCACTCAGATCGTCATTATAGGTTGTATTGGGAATGCGAAAAAGACCATGCACACTACATTTTGCAGTGACCGTATAACAAGAAATACCACCATCATAAGTTGTAAATAACTTCCTTTCTACGGAAACAGCATGTGGTATTGTTTTTTCTATTGTATATGGAACGGTATAACAGCCACCAGATTCCGTTGCCATAGATACACCATCTACATGTACAATATTTCCTTGATGTGTATGATTATGTAATTCCTGATTTGTACCATTTAATTCGGTATCCATAACCAATGTAGTACCGGTCGGAGAATCAAAATCAACGGCATAGGCTTGTGCTTTAAATTCATACTCGGTACCATTGCTTATAGGAGCTTCCCATGTAACAGTGCGTGTATTTGCAACATCTGACATTGTAACATTTCCCAAAGCATCTGGTATTCCCATGTCTCTGATAGCTGCGTTATTTAAGTAAATCGTATTATCTATGCCGTTTAATAAATTCCCATTTACTACACGTATTTGGAAAGTACCATCTCCTGTAATATCTTTCTGTGTAGTATTTAATACCGTTTTATTTATCGTATCTGTAACAGAAGCATCGCTCGTACCACCAAAGGAAGCTTTAGAGCGAACTACATCCCCTTCATTGTAAGCACATATTTTAGTTTTTCCGCCACTAAAACTTGCGCTAGTTATTCGGAACTGATAATGCACTGGATGCCATTCTCGACTATGATTATCGTTATCATTATCGTGACAACTACATGTGAATCCAAAATAATAGTGTATTGTAACTCGACTTGCGTTACCAATATTAAATTTTACTCCCTTATTTATGTCAAATCCACCAGGAGCACCGTGCCAACCATCATCACCTTCCCATGCTGTTGGGCCAATTATGTGTTCCATTTGAGGAAATTTTTCCTATCATAGCTCCTGTGCTTGCATTAAAGACTTCTACATAAGCTATATAACCATGAACATCTCCCCATCCGGATCCATAAATACCAACATTTAACGTATCATTACCGCCTGCGTTTAGATTATACATATAAAGATTCATGTCATCTATACCCCAGCCGTTACGATTCTCTGAACCTCCGGCGTTATATGCAATGCTTTTGTAACATCCATCTACGTGGGAATGTAGTATAGCTTCTCCAGCAACTCCACCTACAACACCGCCTCCACCTCCGGATCCATTTGTACCGGATTCTCCTGTTGCAGTTGGATTATTCGCAGCATGTACATTAAGTAATTGTGTGCATAAAAGACATACCCCTAACAGAATGGAAAGTGCGTGCGGTATGATTTTCTTTCTCTTTTTTTACATATGATTTTCTCCTTTAATTAAATTCTGTGTCCATGATGAGGTCCGTGCCATTTTGGGAATCAAAGTTAATTTTATAAGTCTGTGCTTTAAATTCGTATTCCGTACCGTTACTATCAGGTATTTCCCATTCCACGATACGTTTATTATTTAAGTCCTGATAAGATATTTCACCTACGCTATTTGGATTTGACTTATCTCTTACCACAGTGTTATTCAGATAGGTATTGTTTTCTAATCCATTTAAGACATTTCCATTTACAACTTTCAGATGAAAAACACCATTACCGGTTTGTGACCCGATAAGAGATGCCCGGTTATCTGTTAATGTATCTGTGGTCGATAGATTACTATTTCCACCATAAGATTTGGAAGATCCATCGATAGTTACTCCTGCTGTTTTTCCACATAAATACCCTTCTGATATTCCACAATTTACTGTATACCATGTTTCTGTTTCAGTTTTTTCCCAGTTTGGATTAAAACTACCACATGCTCCATAAGGATTTCCCGGAAAATGGGCATTTGGACCTTCTTGACAATTACTGCAGCACAGATTATCTGTCCAATGAACAGTGTGAGACGATTGGTGTTTTTCTCCATAACATCCGCCTCCACTATTAGAATTACCGGAATGTGAATGATATGGACAAGTGCCATGATACGCATTTGCACTATGCGTGTGGAAAACAGCTACTCCATTTACTCCACCTATTTGTCCTGCTCCACCGCCAGAAGTGCCGTTTTTTCCATTACTGGTAGGATTACTGACATTCCCTGCCTGTGCGGGGATACTGGTGCCAATCATTAATGTGATTACCAAACCACATAGCAATTTTTTTAATAATGTCTTTTTCATAAAGTCCCCCTATTTGTAGGAAAAGGTGGCAGTATTAATTACCACCACCGTCTCCTCCATTCTCCAGTGTTGTAGCGCCACCGCCACCACCGGCAATCATTAGTGTCGTTTGATTTCCATCTCTTTCCAGTACAACTGTGGTAGCTCCACCGCCACCTGCACCGATATTTTTTGTACCAGTACCACCACCATTGTATCCTCCGGCACCATCACTACCGCCTTGTCCACCGACCCAGACATGTAAGATGTCACCTTTTTTCAGATAATACACAGCTTCGGTTTTACCACCTTTACCACCTGATTTTCCATTGATATTGCCACCCTGGGCACCAATGGCAGTTAGTTGATAGAATCCTGAGTTTGTAATGGTATAAATTTCTTCTTTTCCAGTGTAAGCGAAATCTTTATCTAATTTGTTTCCCGGTGCTCCAGAAGATCCATCATAGGTATTTATTTCTGTCCATTCTGTTGTACCTTTTACACGATAAAATGCTTTGTAAACATATTCATCTTTGGTATTTGTAAAAGTACCTATTTGCATATTTACTGCTCCGGTACCATTCCATCTACCATAGACATGATTTGCACCAAAAGCTGCGTTGTTTGCATTTTTAAGTTTATCCAATGCGATATTTGTAAATTCATCTGCATCGTTTTTGTAATCATGCTCACGGAAATATGTAGATCTCACATCAATTTTCATCTGAGAAAACTTTGCATATAAAGTTATATCCTTTGATGGATAATATTCATCTCCTGTGGTACCAACATATTTACTATCATCTCCCGGTCCATCATACCAGCCGATAAAGCTTTTATTATAAGCGCTGGATCCCGGTAAAATAATAGTATCCTGTGTATATTGCAAAGTAACGATATCCGGATTCGACTCATTTCTTTCTTCCGGTCCATAGGTATAAGTTGCGGTAGATGCCTGGAACCAACCATTTGCATTACTCTTTTTAAAGTTATATCCAGAAAATGAGGTTTGTGCAGTGATGGGATCAGGCGTAGTGCCTTCACTTTCAAAGCTTACCTTATATCCTGTAGGTAATGTAATTTTTGTAGTATCTATCGTATAAGTGCTTTTAATGAAGTTCGGTGCAGCAGGATCTCCGGGGTTATTATTATTTAATACCTGATAAGTATCCTTTCTGAGATAAACAGTCTGATTATCATATTTTGCACCACCATTAAAGATATCGGTATTTGCATCTATTTTTAAATAAGAATGATTTGGCGTCCATACAGCATAAAGTGTGGTTACCTTATTATTTACCTTTGGATCCTGAAAAAGTTTTAATGTGGTTCCTGGTTGATAATCTACGGTACCATCTTTGCTTGTAGACCATCCTGCAAAAGTATAACCTTCTCTTACAAATCCACATTCAGCTAATTTTTTATCCTGACTTTTTATCGTCTCTCCCTCATATTCGTCTGCGAAATTATAATAAAAAGTACTGGTATTGGTATTTCCTGTTACATTAGGATCATCTGTACCATCATCATATGCGACATAATATCTATTTGCGGAAATGGCTTTGCATTGATGATTGTATGCAGAAGAGTTTTCCATGCCACCACAAGTAGGACAGGTAAATACATCTCCTACGCCTATTTCTACAACAGATAAATCTTTCATGGCAGAATATGGCGCATAATGAAATCCCGGATTTATAGCTTCTCCACAAATTGCACAATATCCAATCCAAGCAGTAGAGTTTCGATAAAAATTATTGTTCTGTTTATCAAAACATTTGGTATTTTGCTCATTTGGGGCGGTTAAGGGATATTTATTAACATTACTATAAGCATGGAAATCTACCCCATGATAGTTTGCCCAGGTACCCCAATTCGCGGTACCATAGTAGCCACCTTCACCGAAATGTTGATCTTCTGCATCAAACCCTTCGCCATGTACAGCATAGACAAGTCCATAGTTCTTCCAATATCCTACCGGCACTTGTGTTCCATCAGGAAATACCCTACGGTATGTATGATAGCCATTTCCCACCTTAGACGTATCAATAGTGTATTTTGTATTATCGGCGAGTCCATTCGCACCATTAAATACAATATCGCCCACATTATCACTGTTTTGGGGTATTGCCGCTTGTCCTGTAATACGATTAAAGCAATATTTTTGTGCTAGAGTTAATGTTTTGTAGCTTTTTCCATTTACTACTCTATCACCGTACCGCCATTCGGAAGAATTGTTTACAATATTATCCATTGTACGACCAGCAGCTTTAAGAGCTTCACTGATTTCCAAAGGCGATATATATTTTCCTGTTGCGGCTTCTACGATAATGCCATTACTGCCTGCAATAATCGCAATACCTAACAGTAAGGCATTTAATAGCATTTTTCTTTTTCGCATGTATTTTTACCTCTTTCTGATTAAATCGGTGTGTGTTGTGTAAAAAAGGTCATAGTAATACTGTCTTATTTATATATGTATAAAAAAATCGGAAATATCTTAATTTTCAAGGGATAAATTTGTGAAATTTTTATGTATATTTTTATGTATAAAAAAATGAGCGACAATACATTTCTGTATCATCACTCATCTTAGATGTATGTTATCCCCCTGTTGCTATTATAAGTCATGGAAATTCAGGTGTAAAACTGTTTTCATCGACAATTTTTTCACTCCAAATCGATGTCTTTGATGTGGTCTCCAGCCATAAATCCATTTACCTGAAAACTTGCATAAGGGTCTGGTTTGATATTCCATTTCTTGCAAAAATCAGACATTTCTTTTGTCTCTACACTCTGGATGCATAATTTCATAATTCCATATTTTTTACAATATTTATCTAATAATTGCATCACAGCGGTCATCGTGCCTTGTCTGCGATTGTGGAAACATACTCTGGATACGATGAGCTTTAGATTTCCTAGAAAATTCAAGCGTAATTCTGTTTCCCAATTATCTCCACGAAACCATATGGTATTAAAGGATTTTTGGGGAATCACCTTACAGTGGTCTTTCGCTTCCAACAGCTCCTTTATTTCTGCAATTTCTTCTTCTGTTAGGGGCATATTAAATATCATAACTCGTTTCCTACCTTTACTTTCCATAATGCATGTGTCTGAAAATCTTTTACTAAAACACAATTTTCCTTGATGTATTCTACCACATCAGGTTCCATTTGCGAACAAATATTTTCTTTTTTTAATAAGATATATTCTTTGGTGGCTAATAATTCTTTTGCGACATCCATTTGTTTATATATTCCACTATTTCCGGTAAAAGGCGGACTGGCATATTTTATATAGGGAATATCAAATAACATTCCATCTTCACAATAACTGCCAACTGTATTCAGTTGCGTAATATTATCATTGATTTCATCTATATTTATTTTTATAATTTCCAATATTTTTGCATGAGTATATGGCGTTTTTTCCAACGTTACGAGATTATGTTGAAAAAATATAGTATGGAAAGCTAAAAATAATGTAATACCTATAGTAGTTAAAATCAGATATTCTTTTCTATCATGAATCGCAAGTATCGTTAAAATAGAAACCCCTAAAAAAATATGAGCATAATCGAATATCGGAATACAAATACTTAAAAAAGCCACTCCATAAACAAAGATACATTTCCAATTATGATTATATTGATATCGTTTTCCATCTAAAAGGGAAAATACCACCGCAAGTATCAGTATGATAATGCATGGTGTTATTTGCAGATTATTTAAAAAATCTGACATTCCGCAAAAAATTTGATGATAAGCTTCTACAATCTGATGATTGATTGCTAAAAACCCTGTCCCTAACAGTAAGGGAATTGTCATTGCGCCTGTGCGTACCCATCTTTCCTTCCAGGATGACGCTAAAAGCATACTAGCAATCCAAACAATACCACCAATACTATGCTTTGACAAAATGCAAAGTCCACATAATAATCCGATCAGTATAGATTTCTTTTTATATGACTGCATTTCTATCAATATCATGATGCATACTATTAATAAACAAAGCTTGTTATAATCAAAATAAAAATTTGAAATAAAATTATAACAGATTATGATAAGCAGTGTATAAAAATCATCTTTGCCAAGTAAAGCACATATTTTAGAAATAGTTAGTAATATCAGTATCCAACAAATAGCACCTAATACCCGATACCACAAGTAATTATCGCAAATTAACAGCCATCCCTTTATTATCCAAAAAGATAATGGTGGTGTAATGATATCTACATCGTTATAAAACTGTCCGGATAAAGCGGCGTGTGCTTTTCCAAAAATCCAGATGTCATCTAAGTAAAACATAGGTTTCCAAATACAATAAATCAATATTAGAAAACTCATAACAGTTAAAAATAATGTATGTTTTTTACAATGCATAAAAATTCCCCTCTTACAAGGTATTCTTTAATTTGCCTCTGTGTCCATAATCAGTTTCATGCCGGATGGATCTGTATAATCAATTACATATGTCTGCGCTTTAAATTCATATTCCGTACCATTGCTTTCTGGTTCGTTCCATTTTACAGTACGTGTTCCAGAATCGTCATTATATTCCAGATTAACATTATCCGGAGATACTGTGTCTTTCGTAGAGGCATTATTGATATAATCACTGGTTACATTTGCATTATGTGGTCTCAATAAAAACATGCCATTTCCTACTTGGATACCAACATTTGGATTTTGGCTTAAACTTAAACGATAAGTTTCTGCGGCATAACCAGTCGCACCACCTGCAGTTCCATATACTTTTACAGGAGTTACTCTGGCATAACCATGACCGCCTCTTGCGCCATTTGACATGGATGTATTTTTCATATCTTTATGTGTGTGACCAGAACCACCGGTACCCGCAGATCCCTTTCCATCGGCTGAGGTATATCCACCATACCAACCACCTCCGCCGCCTCCGGAACCGTCACTTTCGCCAATACCATAAGCGTTTTGTCCTTGTCCAAAAGCATATCCACCAGACTGTGTTGGATAGTTCCATGCCGTATGTCCGGTTTCACCACCCCATTTTGATTTATATTCACCTGACCATGTTCCGCCATTAGTTCCGCCACCAGCTCCGCCTTGAATAGACCAAGATGCGCCACCGCCACCTCCAGCTACAATCAGGACTTCATCTTTATAATTTGCATAAGTAGATAATACTCCACGATTTGTGTTTAAAGCAATGTGAGTGGCACCCCCACCGCCTCCGGAAGCTTCAGAATCATCATCTTCTGCGCCCCATCCATTATAAGTGTCATTACAACCATATCCCCCACCATTATAACCGCCATAAGCCCAATCTCCAAATGTTCCATTATTTCCTTTTCCACCTACATAAATATAAAGGGTGTCTCCAGCGGCTAAATCTATCTCACCTTTTGCATATCCACCATATCCTCCATATGCCATCCATGACCCATCACCTCTTGCTTGTCCTCCCTGTGCTCCCCAAACTTCAAGCCGATAAGTACCGGATGCTTTTACTTCGTATTTTTGTGCTCCACCACTATATCCAAAATTCTGTGCAGTGGGTGTTACGTCACTTTCCTGTTGGGTACCTTTTACATATCCTCCTCCACATCCTGCTGCGCCATCTTCTCCTGTTTGTGTATTGGGAGCTGCAGCAGATACAGATAAGGACTGGTTAAATAATAATGCTCCTAGCAGCAGGAACGACACGACACGACACGACACGACACGACACGACACGACACGACATAGTTTTCTTTTCATTTTTCATTACATCCTCTCCTTTAGTTAAACTCTGTATCCATTAAAAGTTCTACACCGCTTTTGGCAGTAAAATCGATTTTATATGTTTGAGCTTTTAGTTCGTACTCTGTACCATTACTTTGTGGTGTCTCCCACGTAATAATTCTCTGATTTGATGCTTCTTTCATCTCTATTTTTTTAATCATATCCGGATATGCCAAATCTCTGATAGAAACATTATTTAAATAAGAAATATTATCTACACCATTTAGTAAGTTCCCATTTACTACTTGCATTTGGAAAATACCATTTCCCGTTTGTTCGGATTGGGTAGTATTTAATGCGGTATTATTTATGGTATCTGTTGTGGATACATCACTTGTGCCTCCAAAAGATGCTTTAGAACGTACAATATCACCATTATTATATCCGCATCCATAAAAGCCACCTAATGTTGCATTATAAACGTTTGCATTTGTACCATGATTTAATCGGTTATCCTTTGTAACTAATAATTCAAATTTTACATATGTAACGTATGATGGAATTTGAATTGTTGTATATATCCTATAATTAGTTGAATTCCAAAAATTTGTACCACTCTTTTCGCTAGATGAAACCTGTCCTCTCATATTTGCAGGAGGATCTGGAACATAATTATTACTTCCATTTATTACAGCATATCTTTTAATTGTGCCATTTGCGTCTCTGTGAAGCCAATAATAATTTGTACTTTCGATAAAAGGGTTACCGTTGCTATCCCAATCTACATTTGCATGCGTTTCATATGGTTGTTTGTTATATATAAATCTAGCAGCTTCATTACCTGGAATTGCGTTATTCCATAAATTCCTACCCTCTTCAACAAGTTGGTCCGGTGATTTTGTCCAAAACACATTTCCATTTTGATCATATGCTCTTAAATACGCATGGCTACCACCACAATTATGTCCGCCATTTAATTGAAAAGCACAATCTATAACGATATAATTTGCATTATTTTTAGGACCTTCTGCTACTGTTTGATAAGAATGTATTAAGTCATCATCATTATCTCTATATGAATTATGTGTATTAGAAGCAGTTCTTGATAATTCTCTCGTTCCATAACAACTGTTATCATGATAATGTAATATAGCCTCTCCTGCCACGCCGCCTACGACTCCTCCTCCACCACCAGATCCATTTGTACCAGATTCTCCTGTGGCAGTTGGATTTGTTGCAGCAAATACCGGCATACTATACAGTAAAAGGCATATCCCTAGCAGACAAAGTATGGTATGGTATGGTATGGTATGGTATGGTATGGTATCTTTTTCATATTACTATCCTTTCTATCTATCCAAAACAAAGTGTATCTATCATTTATTTATGTATAAAATTTCTTGAAAAATGGAGAGTTTCTGAAAAAAGATATAAAAAAAGAGAGAAATTACTCCCTCTCTTTTTATGATTTGTGAAAACGCATCGTAGCAAAGCTACGGAGTGCAAGGCCACGTTAATAATGTATCCTGTAATATTATGTGGTGTTTCACATAATATTATGAACTACTCGGATATATAATAATAATTTCTGTCTAAGTCTTTAGATTTCATCCAGATTTGGTACATCTTTTTCTTCTGTCATATTTTTCCCTTTTGTTATAATCTTATATGGTTCCAGTAAAATTTGATTATATCTTTCAGAAATCATGGTCTTATAAAATGTTTTTCTTATATCAGAAATACCTGGTGTCTCATCAATAATTTTGGAAATTTCATCGATGTTTATATGTGGAACGATACGTTGTAATGCATCTGTACAATCTTTATTTTCAAAAGATTTTATATATTCCATATAGGATACTTTTTTATTATCTTTCATTAATGCTGCAACTGGGAATTTTTCTATTCTCATTTGAATCTCATCTTTATCATTTAAGATAGTTTCTATCGCATCATCTGAAATCTGCGGATAAAGGCAAGATCCACAATCATAAACGGGGGCTAATTTAATTTCGTGTGTATCCTCATTTACTAAATATCCCCAGTTATTAGCGTGTCTGTCAAAATTGCCAAGTAAAGCATCTAAAATAAAAGTATCCCAATATCTTTGTAACGCTTGTTTTCCAAATTCTTCTGAAAAATAAGCATTTGGAATTGTCATGACCTCATATATATCATCAAATTCTGGCAATTTACCTGGTTTCTTTTCAAGAATTGCACCTTCTATAAATTTAAACTCTACAAGCTTCCAACCATTTGGTACAAAATTTTCACAAGCTACTACCGGATAAGTTCTTTCTTCTCCTTTGGATGATTGCATAGTAATATTTCCAAGTAAGGTGTTTTGTACATCGAATCCAATAGCTTTTGCAATTCGACAACCTATATTTTCAGAAAATGCACTATTTGTATAAGAACTATTTAATTGATTTCTTTTTTCTTCTGGGATTTTATCCGATAATTTTAGCATATATTTTTTATTATAAAGTATAATGCCTCTTTTTTTATCAGATCCGCCATAGTTTGCTGTCAAATCAATTTTACATTTTGTAAAGTCATATAAAGTAATCATTTAGTATCTCCTTCTGCAATAATAATCTATGATTTCCTCTGCCTGTTCTTCTGTCAATCCATAATCTGTTACAAGATGAGCAGAACTCCTGATTTCATCTTGCAAACAGTCGATATAGGAAACATTATTTTCTACACCCTCTCGCAATGCATCAATATCTCTCTGCAATAATTCCGGTATTTTATAGGATGTTTTCAGCTCAACAAATTTACTCATATATGATATCCCCTCTTATTTTTTATTTATCATAGCAAATATATTTTAGTTTATCAATCTTTCTCCAAAAAGTCTCGTAATGTTTCTTCCGCTTGTTCAGTTTGCATAAGTTGTATTGTTAGATTTCGGACGGATGTTTTTGTATTTTCCAAGTCAGCTTTAGAAATTCCCAGTGGATTGATAACACCCTTTTCTTCCTGTTTTCTCAACACTTCAGATATTACTTCTCTACGTAGGGCGGTCTTTTCTTCTTTTGATGCATGTGCGTCATCTATTGCATTTGAAATCATAGGTTCATATGTGTTTTCAATTTGCTGGCAACGTTCATTATACTTAGCATTAAAAAATTCCAGAAATTTTTGTTGTGTAGTTTCCTCTATTGGAGCAAAATAAAGACCGTTTTCTTTCATTGCTTCTGCCATTTCATAAGACGTCTTTTTATTTCTTGTCCTATACAGCAATTTCCTTTATTGCTTCATCCAATAACTTCATAATATTGTCCGGCAAATATTTAATGAATTTCACATTCAAGTCATCTACATTTTTATTCTTATTTATTTTAATTCCAATAAGCTTATTATCTTCATCATATATACACTGAAAATAATCAGAATAATCATAAATAGCAGAATATACTTCCTCACGTGACGTCAGGAACACTGCACCAACCCCTTCCTCAATAGAAAGCCTTCTAACGCAAATCCCCAATCGATTAAGTTCGACAATTGAAATCTCTTGCTCATGTTTCTCAATCAACATTCTTGCTATAAGATATTCTGCTCCTACAAATTCTGTCATTTTTCATTCTCCTTTTTCTCTTTTATGCTTAATATACATACCTCCCTTTATATATATGTCTAAAAAAAACGCAAAGATAGTCTCTTTAAAAAGAAAACCCAAGCGATTACTCAGGTTTCTTTTTCTATATTTTGTCTTGATAAGGCAAGGCTGTACTCATGGCTATATGTTCTTGCATATTTATCACTTATCAATTCATGATTTACCAAAAATTTTAATGTCTTTTCCTGTTTTGGCGTAATATTTTCTGAGCAGATGATGAATTGATACCATACCGACACCAGATTTTCTTTTTCGATGATATAATGTAATGGACTACAATATTCGGGAATTTCCTTATTTATCTCGTCTCTGGTGATATGATTTTTCTTTTCGTAATAGCTAAAAACTGTTTCTGTGTGGGATGGTCTGGCTAACGAAATATTTCCATCCGGAAAAATTAGGATTTCACAATATCCTATCCACATATCTGAATTCATTTTTGTCACAGCTAGAAACTCATCTGGTGTGAGTATTTGATAATTGATATACATATTAGTCTCCTTTTTGCAAACAATACTCTCTTTATATTATGTCAAAAAAATCCATAAAAATCTATATAGTTTAGGCAAAAAAGAGGCCCTAAAAAGGATCTCTCTTTGCTTATTCCCAGCTTGCAGCTTTTGATTTATAGCTTTCTACTGCTTTTCTCTTTTTTGACAATTATTTTGAAATTTTTTCATTTTTAGTAATTTCTCCTGTATATTACCCTTTCCATCCCTCACCCTTTTGCTATTTCCATCCTGCTAGGGGGGCGCACTTTGCATATCATCCCTTTGATTCATCCCCACCAATAGAAAAATGATATCTGTATTCCCGGCAACAAAAAAGATTGATCATTTTCTACAGATTTCAAAAAGTATTTTACATATATAAATATAATAATAAAAAGATGGAGACACAAAAAGATATGTTCTCTGCTATGATTTAAATTTGGAGATGGTTAAAAAATATCAAGTCTCACGATATTGAGATACGAAAGGAAAATATTGTAATGACAGAAAAAGAATATAATATCGAAGTATTATGCACTTGTTATTCCTTAAAGGAATTATCTATGCAATACGAAAAGTTAAATAATGGTATTTTCACTAATGGTTCTGATGTAATAGATGATGTTTCTATCGATCTATTACAGGAAGCCATTTTGCATTACAATGATAAAAAATATCGGAATATTAGAGATGAAATGAAAAAAAATAAAATACAGTATAATATTATTTAATTCCATATTGTTGTGCAAATCGAGTATAGATTTCTATATCATCAAGCGGATTTTCTTCTCTATAATAAAAACTTATTGTATTATCATTTTTTCCAAGTTTATCAAACAATGCGCTTCTAAGTAATTTTGTTTTATCACTATTAAATGGGGTTCTATGGTATTGTACTCCATCATGTTTTCCATTACGTTTTGCTGCATAACAACATAAATTATTCACACTTTCATGATCATTACGGCTTAATTGATTTATAATGGCTTGTTGTGTTTGATTATCGAAATTTTTTACACGTAATGTTGGGATAAATCCGCCAAAATATGAATAAAATTGTTTGAATATATCGCCTAAATTATTAGCATATTCAATATTAAAATATTCTCTGAATTCTTTAGCTTTGGCAGAAAACTTAAATTCATTTGCTTTTGTTTGAAAAATGCGATTTTCATTTGATTTGTCAATAAATGTTAAAAATGCTATATACTCGCCATTCACTAATGGAAGATTTGAAATATCTTCAAAAAGTACAATGTAATGTGTGTTTTTATATGTAAATTGGAAGGCTGTGATATGCCATTCATTCTGTTGTAAATCATTTAGTAACGATAACATATTAATCATAGGTGCCATTTTTACATACCCTCCGATTGTCTAAAATAATATCATTACTATACCATAAGATTAAACATTTTTCTATATATTTGTATTTCATTTATTTTATAGCATAATAATAGGGAACCCTTTTACGGATTCCCTATCTCTTTCTATTCTATTTCCTTTTCCACTCTTCTATTCCCACCAGGTCTTTGCTACATCTCCACAGATATAACAAACAGTTTCCCACTTTACCTGTGTAAGATCCTCTGAAATTTCATCAGTGCATACATCATGATAGTCATGTCCAAATGCAGGAATGACTTCTCCACCAACTTCAGGCTGGCTACCACAATCACAGCCACAGACCTGTGTATATCCATCTGTGGTACAGGTTGCACTTACACCCTGCTTATGTACAACATTGGTATGGACTTCATTTACCTTTTCTGGGGCCTCCCCCAGATTTGCGCCACAATCATTACATACTCTGGTAGCAGTACGCCATACTTCATAACATCCACCAGCAATAGGCACTTCATACGTATCATGGGAACTCTCTACATGGGTACTCTTATGCTGACATGCTACCGGTGCTGCAGTAGGTGCAGGAGTTGCTTTAGGTGTCTCTGTTGCCTTTGGAGCAGGCGTTGCAGCAGGTGCAGTCGTACTCTTCGGCTTTTCTGTTGCAGTAGGCTTTGTAGTAGCTGTTACTGATGCCGTCTGTGTACCAGGCTTTGTAGTGCTCTTAGGCTTTGCAGTCGTCTCCGGTGCGGCAGTAGACTTAGGAGCATCGGTTGCCTTGGGGTCAGGACTGGTAGTAGCCTTTGCATCTGTCTTTACCTCAGACTTTTCCTCAGTAGTCGTTTCTGCAGTAGCAGTTTCCTCTTTATTTAAAGTACCGAGTACTACTTTTTCATCATTCGCAGTAGGATTTTCCACAGATTCGCTAGTAGCTACTACGGTTTCCTCTGCTGGAGTATCGGTATTTTTATTTCCACCACAAGCAGTCATGGAAATCATGGTCGTAATTAACAGTGCAGTAATAATATGCTTTTTCATCTTTGTTTATCTCCTTTGATATGTTGATTTATCTTACATCTATATATGTCAAAAAAAACCGCAAAAAATATTATTTTTTGAAAAGAATTTTGATTTTTTACATATATATTTATACGACATTTATAATGTCTTAAGTATATTTTGCAATCTGGGATTTCCCTCACAATTTGTCCACATAGGAACCGGAATATCTGAATTTACTATTTTAGAAAATTCCCCTAGCAGGAAAAAAGCATCACTCTCTTCTCCATATACCGTTTTTATTATATCACGAATTGTTTGTTTTGTGAAAAGAATATATAATAATTCATATTTTGCCAATAATTCGTGTTCACAACTAATACAATATTCAAAAATGCTCTTTTTATCATTTCTTTTAACAAAATCAGCAAGTTCCGGTTTTCCCTCTGTCATATGATAATAATAGAGACAATCAATCATAGTATCCATGCAGTTTTGTAATGCTAATGTTACATATTCTTCCATATTCATAAAAAATACCTCCCTTTCGATATATTTAATATATCATAAAGAGAGATATCTATTTTCAGGCAAAGTTTATATAATAATTTTAAAATTACTTTATCTTATACTCAAAAAATTCATTATTTTTACTTGCTGTCTCTATTTCTTTTCTATGATTATCCACAATTTCCAAAGCCTCTGGTAATAAAGACATTGTTTGTAATTCTGAAAGTAAAATTTCATTACACATCTTAGAAAGCTCTGCGTCATTGATTTCTTTTTTTGTCGGAGCATGACCAAATGTTGATCGGATGATTATTGTAAAGGACTGTTCATGTAATTCACTATATTTTGTATATTCGGAAACCAGATTATCATCCAGTTCTACGCTTCTATTTATCTTTTTTATATCGTATTTCATAATACGCCTCCAACAAATATATGTTTATAAGATATCTATATTTATATATGTAGAAAAAAATCGCAAAAGTCAACTATTTTTTATTTTTCCAATCTTTTATATAAAAAATAGCTACGGAACTTAATCCATAGCTTTTTTTCTTTCGTATGTCCGGTTATCATGTTGCCATCCCAACGGTGTAGGTCTCACACCTACTCAGCATTATATCCGGGTGCTGCCGTGCGTGATGGTTTTTGTCGAGGCCAAATCCTCGCTGTACGGCCCCTTAGTACAGTTGTCCACTTTTGGTGGTAGATACATTGCTGTATCTAGGCAAATGTATTATAACATCTACAGATAAAAGTAACAAGCCATATTCAATTATTTTTTCAAAATATAGTAATATATCTTCAATGTCATCAAGTTAAGAGTCGAAATTCGTTTCGGCTCTTTTCTAATGCCGTAAGCTTATTAAGTTAAGCATATTAACAATATCACGTACTCTCTATTTGATGTGTCTTTATCGGAACCATATACAGTTCTACGATTTCTGGACATGCCTTTAGGACTGGATTTTCTCAGCCAGTCTTAATAAAGCCTCTTTATTTTTTTCTTATGCTACACGGTATACGAACCAAACTGCCGATTTTGGTTTCATATTACGCTTATTAGAACGTCCTGCTCTTACGAGAACCGTGTATGCCAACATTTCAATAAGCATCATATCTGGTGGTTCATTATTATGTAATCTATAGTATTTTCTAACAATCAAACAAGCCATCTTGAAATCAATTGCATATGGGTACTTATGATTAGTCTGTAGCACTGATACACAAGCAATAGAGCGACTTACCGTATTAAACATGATAAAATGTGCAAATAGCTCCATTTTTATGAAATCATCTTTTTTAGAGTGAAAATTGATACCGCCCAAAGCATATTTCAGCTATTTATTCTTCTGCATTTTTCATCCTTGCATGGTCTTTATTCCAGTCTGAGTCATCAAACTCTATAGAAGTTCTTATTCGTCTCATATACAATGTTTTGTTTGGTCCAGAGTCTGGTATATACCACGCATTAGCTTCTTTCTCATAGAAATCTTTAGCTGTATCGTCTACCCACCCTATAATTGTGTAACCATAACCACAAGACTTCATCTGGTCAAGGCATTCATAAAATATTTCAGTTCCAACACCTTTACTTCTATGAGCTTCTGCTACCCCAAACGGTCCAAAATACCCTTTTCCCGTACAATCATAACAAGCAAAACCAACTATCTCATGTTCAATAACACTTATAACGCATTTTCCTTCATGTAAAGCATGGTTTATTTCCATCAGCCAACCTTTTTCATCAGGAAACTCTTTTCTTACAAAGTTTAAAACTCTTTCAGAGTCACTAGGGAATACAACCCTTGTACCATATTTACAATCAATTCTCCATCTGTCCTTTGCATATAAATTAACTATCATATCTCCTATCACAATATTAATCCCCTTTATTAATCAATAAAACTACTAACATGATAAGCTGTAACACCAAGTTTTTCTGCATATTTTAGATACGATAACACATCATCAATAAATACTGCATCTTCTATACAATGATGACTATTGACACTTACCCATCCCCAAATGCATGTTTTAGAACCTTTAAAGAAATAACCATATTTAGTCCAAACCACATTTTCTTCTAATGGGTTTGACACGCCTGCTTCTTCCATAAAAAATATCGAAAAGCTATTCCAATATTCATCAGGAACAAACCAATAATAGTCTTTAAAATTTATGCCACTACAGTATGTCTTTAACCATTCAAATTTGTCCATAACTTCAATCGGAGATATGATAGCTCCACATATAAATTTGTTCTTTGTTCTTGCTTTTTTAAGTGTCTTAATTACTGCTTTTAGTGGTCTACTATGAAGAAATATATGATTTTCTATCTCTTTCATAGTTTGTCCGTTAGCAGTCCCATCTTTTGCACTTACATGGTTATTAAAACGATATTCTGCCAAAGTACCATCAATATCAACATAAATATATTTATTTTTCAAGGCCTTTATCATTTTTTTATTCATACTATTGATTCCTTTCTAAAAAACACCCCTCCCTTTTCATTTACAGAAAAAGAGAAGGGTGTGATTTTTTACTTAACTTAATGACATTGAATATATCTTGTGCCCCTCTTTTATCTATTTATATATGTGAAAAAATTCCGCAAAAATAGGCAAAAATAGAAATATTTATATTATTATTTCATATTTTTCTTTTACTTTATCTGCATAATTATTCCAGACACTCTGTAATTTATAGGCCTGTATAATTTGTTTCATCTGTAAAAGCAACTTTTATCTGCAATTTCGATCAATATTTGTGCTGTTTGGTCCATATTATGATTTGCCTCCTATTCCTAACTGATTTTCTCTGCACACAATCTCACCATATCATCCCGCAGATTTGGCTTTTTCTTTTTCCTGTTTGGCTTAGAGTTCGCTATTTCTGTCCTGTTAGGGGTGGTCTTTTGTGCATCTTTTTGTGGTGTGATTTCGGCGGTTCTTAGAAATATCATTCCAAAATATAACGGCAAAATAGAAACTAATTGTGATCCGGATAATGTAATATAGACTTCTCCGGTATCTTTCTTTTTCTTTGCTGTTTTTTTGAATAAGGTAAGGATATTTGATAAGACCTCTTCGGAAATAGCAATCGTTGAATCCCCTACTATCTTCTTATTAATGTTTGTGATTTCCTTCATGTAATCTTTGTATTCCTGTATATCTCCGAATACCAAAGTCACCATAGGGTTTGTATCATTTGTTATTTTTTGGATATGCATAATTTATCTTTACTCCTATCATTTTATCTATCTATATATGTCAAAAAATAATCAAAAAAAATAAAAAAAGTAGATCTAACAGAAAATTTCCCATTAGACCTCACATTTTATACTTTGAAAATGCCAACTGCTTTATTTAATTTTTCTACTACTTCAGTTACACTCTGCATTTCTCGTTCAATGGAAATCACCTGTGATGCCATTTCATTGATAGTTGCTGTGGTTTCCTGTGTAGATGCAGCATTTTCCTCTGAAATTGCAGATAAAGATTCTGTGCTGCTCATAATTGTATTTTTACTTTCGTTTACACTATCCATTTTCTCAGCAACAGTAGTGATTTTTGCACTGATATTTTCAATGCCGGAACGAATCAGTTCAAAATTATTACTCATATTTTGTAATGCCTGTTTTTCGTCCTCTACTGCAGACTGAATTGCATGAGTAGATACGGTACTCTTTTCAGAAATGTCGATGATGTTTTCAATTACACTTTCAATTTCCTTTGCAGAAGTATTCGATTGTTCTGCCAGACGTTTAATCTCGTCCGCAACTACCGCAAAACCTCTACCAGCCTCTCCTGCTCTTGCCGCCTCAATACTAGCATTTAAAGATAACAGATTTGTCTGCTCTGCAATGGAAGCGATAATATTCGCAGCTTCATGAATTTTCTGAATAGCATTATTTGTTTCCAATACACTATTCGATACATTTTCTGCCGCATTATAAGTGCTATCATTTGCATTTATTAGTGTTTGTAAGGTGTTTTTTGTATTTTCTGTTACATTTAAAATCTGGTCCGAAGCATCTTTTGCATCATCCGCAGAATGTGCTGCTGAGGTGATTGCTTCATTTACCATTGTCATCTGGGTGTTAATATCCTGAGCATGTGTTGCAAGATCCATTGCGCCCTTTGCAATTTCTTCCATTGTGGTATTTACATTCGTTGTCGCTGTATTACAGATATTTACGGACATATTCACCGACATGATATCTCTTGATAAATCCTTAGAAGAATGTGTCACACTATCTATGGTATCGAACATATTCTCTTTTAATTGTTTTGCTGCATCAATTAAGGCAGAGGTTTCCTGTAATCTGGACTTTGTATTGATTTCTGCTGTAAAATCTCCTTCCGAAAATTTTACAATAACATCCATAATCTGATGTAGTGGTTTATTAATAGCTCTTGCAGAAATCATAGCGATAATAACCCAAAAAATAATAGAGGATACATAAGTAACAATAGTGCGAATAGTGACACCTGTTACATTTTTTAATACATCGGATTCATCTGCTGTAATTACTGCAATATAATCTTCATTCTCTCCTACCCAGTAAGCTGCATATTTTAAAGTTCCCTTAAAATTATATTCGATAATATCTGATTCCGGATGTTCGCCTGCGGATATCTTCGAAATTAAACTTTTTACCGCATCATTTTCTACCGGTTGTCCAACCTTTTCTTTTTGTGGATGATATAACATTTCTGCGGTATGACCATCTACTACATATAAATAAGAGGAATCTACATCCACAATTGTATATAATGGAGCTTTCTCTTTTAAAGATAGATAAGATAACTCTTTACTATTATCTAATGTAGTACCACATTGTTTTACTGTTGATAGCATATAATTTTTTGTGATATTTTTAATTTCTGCGGATGTCGTGGTAGTAATTCCAACCAGTACACTGATAATTGATGTGATCAAAGGAACTGTAACTCCAATGAATAATATGCGATACATATTTAAGGAATGTTTTTTCTGTTTCACTTTTTTCTTATCCTTTCTTGTGAATTTATATTATTATATGTCAAAAAAATTTTGATTTTTATGAGTTTTTGCATAAAAAATAGATGTCAAAAATCGACATCTATTTCTTATCTATCTCGAATTCCTGCATTTACTTTTCAGTTAATTGTCTTCCAAGTGATTGTAACTTTGTGATAGCATTTTGTAATCTATAGTCTTTATCTTTCCATAGTGAAATATAAAAATTGTATATTTGGTAGTTCCGATTGTAATAAATCAAAAAGAACTTTTTCCCATGCAGGAGAAAAACATTCATTCAGTCCATCTAGTAAAATAATTCCTGGGGTCTCTCGCAATGCCAGATCTTTAGCATACGGATTTAATATACATATTCTGGTGGCAATATCCAATACCAGACCTATCCGTTCCTGTTGATCTATGGATAATTTCTCAAATGGAATAAGTTCGTCTTCTTTTTTGATTGCCACGAGTGATGTCCCATAGTTACCATAAATAAGTTTTCCATCCGTGACTACTTGATTTACTACTTCCATAATCTTTATATATGCCGGAAAATCTACATTATCTCTCTCTTCAAAAGCAACGTTTCGTAACATTTGCAAATAAGAAAATGGAATTTCTAAGGATCTATTCATGGCAAAGCAATCTTTATACCCTACAAACCTATGATAAACCCCTTTTTCAAAAATCTGTTTCGGGACTTTGTAAACAGCAGGATTACAATAAAGTATCACTGGGAATAAGATATCTTTATCTGAGCTATCAGCTTTTGAGAATTTCATCTCCCAAGTAGAAACAATATCTTGCAGTTCTTTTACACCTATAAATTTCACACGCCCATTTTGGGATAATTCTTGTCCAATTTCGATTTCCTGATCAGTGAACACAATGATACCTGTCACTTTACATGAAGAAGCAGGTTCCTTTTTGTTGATACAAAACCAGTTCTGTTTTGTGCCTGCCAGGGTGTCCTTAATCTTTAATCTAATAGTATATTTATCAGGAATATAGGTAGAAAATGCTTTAAAATAGGTACTAAGTAATACTTGTATTGCAGAAAGTATTGCAGGATTGGAAAAAGCCATATTCTTTTTATCTATTTCATAATAAACTGATATTCCATGATAATTTTCAAGTGTTATAGATTTTAAGAAAAATTTAGGCATTATTTCATGAAATTCTCGCATATTTCTCCTCACTATATATCGTAAATACTATCTTCATCTAAAGTGGTATATTTTGCAATATATTTTCCTTTGATTGCATTATATCGCATTTTATTTAGATCAGTATCTTTATCCGTACATACGATTTTTCATATTTTCGCTTCTAATAGGTTATGTCAAAAAAAATCGTAAATTATCTATTTTTAAATAAAAAAATAACACCACTTTTGGGTGTTATTTTCGACTTTTGAGATACAGTATAAGGTATCTTAATGCAATACCGATTGCTACGGCTACTGATCCTTTAATCATCTTGTTCTTTTCCTTTTGCCAGCAATCGAAATGCTTCTTCATATTTTTTTTCGATTTCCTCAGACTTCTGCTTTACAAGTGCATCTGATGCCTGGACATCATCTGTGTGTGTTTCCTTTGGATTCAATGCAATACCATCTTTCACTATTTTCATAATATCCCTCTACTTTCGAGAAAATAAAGTCTATTTTATTTCCAATATATCTTCCTTTACTATATCATTTTCTAATGAAACATCCAACCCTTTATTTAGAGAAATGCTATGTTCTTCCAGATATTTAGCAATTTCTCCCGTAGATATTTCTTTTTCATTTGATATTTTCAATGTATACTCATACAAAGCATAGGCATCAAGATCTAATACATAATCATTTACTGCCAAATAAGTTAAGCAACTATCCAAAGCGGTTCGTTTATTTCCATCATAAAATACTTGATGTCTTGCAAAACCTTCTAAGTATTTAGCTGCTTTATCGAATACCGATGGATAACAATCCATGCCAAATACAGATTGATACGGAGCAGCAGATAGCATTTCAAAAGTACCCTCTTCTCGCAATCCATAATCTCCGCCAAATTTAGCAATTTGTCTATCATGGATTTCAAATATTTGTTTTGTAGTTAGTTCCATAATGTCCTCCTATGCTAATTCTGTAAAAGCGTCTGCATAATCCTGCTCTACCGTTCGGGATCTATTTTCCACAATGGCATCCTGTAATTCTTCCATAGTTGTATTTGCTGGTACTTCAGAAATGTTTTCTACGGATACTCCATTTTTATTTAATATTTGTTGAGTATTTTGTTTATCTCCATCGCATAGAATAAGTATTTTTCCCATATTTTTTTCTCCTTTTTTTAATTTATCTGCATAATCTATAAAAAATTGTTCTGATAAAAAGTCCTTGTCTACTAATACATCCCAACAATCATCATTCAATTTATCTGCATAATCTCGATAAAACTGCTCCGGTAATCTATGCCATAAACAAATTTCATACCATGACTTTGGTACTTTACTAATCTCTCCCTAACTCGTCTATCTCTTTTATATTCTGAAAAGACTTTTTTACGTTATCTTGCTCTTTTAATTGGTGCATTGCATGTACCATTTCCTTGGCAGTAGTATTAGATACATTCCACTCCTTTGAAAATAATTCCATCCATTCCCTATTTGTTTTCATTGTTTTTCTCCTTTAGTATGAACTACCCCGACTTATAGAAGTCGGAGCTTCCTGATTCAACCATCGCCGCGTTGATTGCAATTCATCCCACCACTTATAGAAGTCGGGGATTTCTTGCTCGCGGCTTGTTAAATTTTCATCCAATTAATACTACTATGTCAGATCTGGCTACATATCTGTATAATCAATAGCATCCGGTAATTCATAAACAGTAACTGTTTTGGCTTTCATTTGTCTAAAAGAATAATATTGCACAGGTTCTATCGCATACGGTGCAATATCTTCACATTTTCTGATATCAGGAATGTTCATTCCACGAAATTCAACCCAAATTCCATGTCTTTCGATTTCTTTATTTGAAATCATGCCATTACTGTTTTTAATAAAAGATTCATCACAAAGAAAATATTTTCTATCATAACAGCAACTGCCGAAATCTTCATGATTTATCATATCCACAACAACTTTCGGAGCTGTACTTCCACCGTATAAAACAACATCACCAATTGTAGGTATATATTTCATATTAATCTCTCTCCAATCCATAATATTATGTGAAACAGTTCTTCATTTTTATATGTCAAAAAAAAGAAAAAAGATGGGTATAAAAAATACCTACCATAAAAAGATAGGTATTAGTATGGGTTCCTTTTTTGTACTACACATAATTCCATAAAACCAAGGACAATTCTGGCAGTGACTTCCGGTAATAACAAAATTGTATATTCCCCGGTATCTAAATTTTCTGTGGCATTCTCTTTTAAATCTTTGGGAATCACCTGAAATATTGGATCAACTTTTTCACAGGTTATACAAACGTCCTTTACGTATTGTAACCATTTTTCATATTCCATCTTTGTCTTAAAAATAATTTTTATAGTATCACCTAAGTTTGTTTTTAATTTATCTACTCTCATGCTGCCGGTAAAAACATCTCCTACTGATTTATTTCGTATACAGAAAATATACTATTGTTTTCTGTTGCAGTATGCTGCAAAGTATCATTTATACTAGGGATAAAAATAACACTAACTACAATGACTATAACAGCAATGATGATTGCGATTAATATCGTTTTCGGATTTTTCATAAATTTCTCCCCTTAATATTTTTTTATATTTATATATGTCAAAAATTTCTTGATTTTTGTAAAAAATTGTGGTTTATTTTCACAAATATACAAGATATAGTATTAGTTTTTACCTTTTTTATCATATTTATCGCTTTTTCCCAAATTACAGTCACTGCATAATGTCCGCAAGTTTTCAGGGACTGTCTTTCCGCCCTTAGCAACCGGAATGATATGGTCTACATGCAATTGGATACCATCTTTTGCGCTCCTGCCACAGATAGTGCATTTAAAGTCGTCCCGCTTTAAAATATCATATCGTAAGGAACTGGAAAGGAGTCTGCGTTCCATTTCTCTTTCTTTTTTGATACGTTCTCTTTCCATTGCATCTGTTGTAAACCGTTGAATACTCGCAAAGGAAAATGTCTTCTCATTATAATAGTCATTTCTTCCCTGTGGACTGGTATAAGACCAATAACATAGGAATCTTACTTCTGTCACAGGATGTTTTAATAATGATTTTAATAATTTTCTTTCCAAGCGTCTATAATAAAAGTCCGGTGTAAGACAATTTCCGGATGCACACATTTTATATGCTTTATTCACCGCTTTTTTATATAAAGGAAAGGTCCGTTTATTTTTTTTAATCTCTTCTACCAGCCTGCTATAATGTTCCGGATTATTATAGATACAATCTTTTACATATTTAACGCTATCAAATTTATAGAATTGCTGCTTACTGTTCAATACTCGTTCAAAATAATAGTTGGGATCTATGGTATAGAAATAATAATTTCGATTAATTTCTTCGATTTGTTTGTAACGTTCGCTTTGTTTGATACATCGCACCACATATTTATGATATCGATATTCTAAAAAAAATAAAATCCCAAGCAGAAGTAAAAAACAGATTACAAAAAGAATTACATAATTTTGCATTATCTACCCTACTCTCGAAAAATACGCTTATATATATTATGTAAAATAATTTTTGAAATTGTTTTAAAATCTGTTGGAATTTTATAAAATTATATATTATTTTCTGAAAAAGAGATGCCTTTTACAGCATCTCTTAAAATTTGTATTGCTATATATCTCTTGCATAATATTATGTGATAATAAAATGTAAATAATCACATAATATTACAGGAACTCCGTAGCTTTAGCTACGTTTGTTTTTGTTGTCGTTTTTCCTGATTTCGTGTCTGGTCAATAGGAATTGTTTTGATATCCAGTTCTTTTGCTCTTTTCATAAATCATAACCAGTTTGTTTTTCATCATTAACTGCAACATAATAAAGTTCCTTTCTTTTTGTTTATCTATGAGTTTTCCTTTTCATGCAAAAGATTTTGGAAAAACTTTTCATCGTCTGCTGTAAGCTCAATTTTTTTTTCATTATCTTCATAAGGTCGTGCGGACTCATCCATAACACAATGTTGTGTTTCATTAGTATAGGGAATTATCATTTTTATAACCTCCTTACATCAAATAATTTTTGTTTTTCTGGTAGTTTGTCATTATATATGTATATTTTTGTCATGGCTATTCTTTTAGCCTCTTTTAAATTTGACACATCTTTCTTTGTCCTTTCCAATGTATCTTCATAAACTTCTTTAAATATATTTTTTACATCACGTATTTCATAAAGTGTTCCATCATGACAAGCAATAATTGATAATCTAATATGTAAGTCATTTAAGTATGTTAGCAAATCTTGTGCGGATGGTCTTCCATTTTCAGAATGATTATGTATGAGTACAACGCTATTTTTAGATTTTTGAATTAGTAAATATTCATCATTTGTAAAACTTGTACTTTCGATTCTACCTTCTCTTGCAAAATTGTCAACTATGAATTTGCCTGTCCGTGCATCAATAGCTACCATTTTTTCTTCGCCATGTCCATCTACATGTTCTAATAATCTGCCTGTTTGTATATAAATTGATTGTTGGACATCTTTATTTACTGCAAGTTTTTCAAATTTATCATGATATTCTTTCGAATTTATATATTCTCTTTCGACACTATATCCATTATGGCTTTGTTTTTTTGAGATAATAGATTGTTCCAATTCTAATGTCTGTTCTAAATTATAGTATTCATTAATTAGTATATCCATGTTTGCCTCTTTCATAAAAAGGAGGATATCGCTATCCCCCTTTCCCTTACATGCCTAAACTTTCTTCAATTTCTTCTCTGACATAGTGTGGCAGATTATTTACTCCACCAAGGAATTTATGTAAGAATACGACATTCGTATACATATCATCCTTTGTCACTTCTCCTTCTGCCTGGGTCTGTTCCATCATCTGCTCGAATAACTGACTGGATCTTTCTCTGTCCATCTGATCAATGATGTCCTCCACAGAAGCATGTTCATCGGAAAAAGTGTATGTCTTTTTATTGCTGTTTTCCTGATTTGGATCTGATAAATCATCAAAAGAGAAAAATCTGATATTTTTTTTACGGAACTGATAATCGGATACATCCGGGTTCTCAATTTCTCTACTTGCTCCTACCAGAAATTTATCAATATAAGTGGAAAACTGTGCTTTAGTAGGATCATAATTATCAATGTTTTTTGCAATGATTAAATATGCTTCCTGCATTAAATCCTGTACATGATTGTATCTATCTCCACGTACACTATTTAACTTTCTGGATTTAATTGTCGGTGCAATCAATGTCCATCCTATATAGATTGCGTTGGAATAATCCCCAGTATTGTTTTTGGCTTCATCGAATGCACTATAAAAATCGTTCCAGGTATAATTACCATATTGTGTTGTATCGTCTATCTTTGAGATTTCTTGTTCGATTTCTTCTCTAATATTATCTTCCTTGATTTCTTCCTCTTCAAAAAAAGTTCCTTATCGAAGTCATCATCATAGTTATCTCCAAAAGTACTTCTGCTGCCTTTGCCTATTGTGTACATTAGGATACCTCCTTAATATCTACCGTGTTCCAAAGACTGTTGATATGCTTCATACATCATGTCTAATGCTTTTACATGAGGTAATTTTGCCTGATTTCTTGCTTCTATATACTCATCAATATGATCGACTTGATATTCCATCGGAGAATTTAAAAAGTAGAAATCCAAAGGTGTAGGATAACATCCTCTTGCTTCGATTACTTTTACAAAACCATATTTACTCCAACCAGCTTCTCTTGGTTTTGCAAGTGACAGATATAAGTCTTTTGTCTTCATTTCGAATAATGGTAATATCTGCTTCATAGACCAGTAAATAATATCATCTACTTCCTGTCCATGATTATAAACACGCTTCCGTTCTTTTTTTGCAGTGGAAAACTTACCATTTTGTAAGATTTTCTTTTCCTGTTCAGGCTCATCTTCAAAATCTTTGATAGCACTGGCTCTTACTAAATTTCCTTTTAATTCACCTGTACAATTAAAGATGTCCATTGCCTTGGGAATTGCGTAATGCTCTTTGTAGTATTCGGGCCAGCAAAGTCGGAACAGAATCTTTTTGTTGTCAAACATCGCTTCACGAAGTATGGTGGGACTTGCAGCATTTGCAATTTTTCTTATAGCATGGTGTAATGTCGTCTTCTGATTTAAAGCTGTTGAATAAATAGCATCATATTCTTCTGGGGTAAGTCCCATAACATCTTCAATCAGATACTTTACAGCTTCGATCATTAATTGTAATTTTGCAATTTTCTGACCACTTTCAAAATTCAAATCTTCTGCCTGATGATCATCAAAAATAATACGTTTTGCAGCGGAAATGATTTTGCCATAATTTGCATTTCCGGTCTGTTCTATACGAAACTGTTGTGCTTTTTTCGCAGCTTCATTTGTTACGTATTTTTCCAGTAAATGCAATTTCTCGTCATCCGTTACTCGTTTCTCTAACAGATGTAATTTTTCATTTTCTGTCATAATGCTATCCTTTCTTTTATGTGTCGTGTTACCATTTATATATGTAAATTTTTACGAAAAAAATGGTCTCATTTTACAGCATAAATTGCAAAATCTTCACTTTTTTCAAGCATTATATATTTTCCACTGTATTTTAAATACAGTTCCATAGACGTATTATTTTCCACTAAAAAGTGTGTAAAGTGATATTTTTCTACAAAGGCATCATAGTCTGCAATACCATATTGCACATTATAAATTTCTTCGTCTAAATCTTCTATGCCATTAATAGACTTTTGAAATAGTTCCGGTCTGGCATCTACATAAACTTTAAATCCGGACCATTCCATATATCCACCATAAGAAAATGGAGTATATAGGATGATGTCATCCGCAGAAACTGTTTCCTGTAAATACTCTGCTTCCTGTACCGGCATTTTGATTAGCATTTCCTCTGCACTACCCACAGATTTTATCACAATGCCTACCAATAAAATCACGCCGCTTACGATATAGACAATACCCTTTTTCATAGAAACGATATGTTTATCCCATTTTGTCTGCGGTAAAATAGCACATAATACAGGAACAATACCATATGTTACGGTCCAAAAATTTCTAATATGTAAAAAGGCTAAAACCAAAGTACCCCCTAGCAGGTAAAGGTTCTTGCAATCAATCGCTTTTTTGTATCTGTAAAGATAAATTGCAAAAACTGCTACGGTAACTACGAGTAAAAATCCCCAAAAAGAGGAAAATGACGGAGATTGTAATTCCTGAATCGTAGATATTACTTTTCCATTTCCATACGATTTGAATAAATAAAACGCTCCTTCATAACCGTTTGGATTGATGCCTCCTACTGCTACGCATATTAATAATACAAGAAAAAGTCCAATATTTCTCTTGCAGGATTCAAAAAAGTTACGGAATCCATCTAAAATTTCAGGTACTAAGTATGGTAATGCAAATACAAAGATCATAGGCCAGATACTGGAATGAATATTTACTTCAAGCACGGATAAAAATGGTAATGCTATCAAATGTTTCCAGTTATTATCTCTATGCCATTTTTCTAACTGTATCATCTCGATCAATAATATCGAAATGGTGAATATCGTAGGTCTTGTTGTTAAAAGCTGCAGTAAAAATAGTATACTGATTGCAAAAGTGATTTCCTTACATGGTAATGATTTGGAGAATAATCCGATATATTTCCAAAGTAAAAAGAAGATTACTCCAAATAACACAGTTGCAAGTGCGATTAGCCCCCACACTCCAAAATGATGATATAATGTATAATTCAAAATTGCTGGAATCCATTGTTGAACGATCATATGATATCCGTCATGAATCACAAAAACATTTTCTGTCGGTAATGCTTTGTGCTCTACAATCCATTTTCCAGTGGTCATCATCCACCACATATCACTATCTGGATTTATTGTCGTTATATAAGAAAAGCCTAACAGAAATAAAATAGCAAATAGAAATACATGGAATAAATTTGTAATATCAAACTCTTTTTTCTTCATAAACCCCTCCACAAAATACCAAAAATATCCTGCATCTTTTATTTATGTCAAAAAAAACCGTAATTTTTGAAAAATTCGGTTCCAAAATTTTTACGTATTTTTTGTGTAAATTGCACAATAAAAAAGATTTGATATATTTAGTATAGAACAAAGATAATTTTGGAAATAGTGGTAAATTTTGGAAAAAAATAAGGACTGGTAAATACCCAATGTCATTAAGATAAGAGTCGTTCGGAGTCTTGACGCTCAAAAGCGACGACAAATCTTAAAATCGGCATTAAGTTAAGTGACTACAAAATCAAAAGAAAATGTCTATCGAGGTATAAAAACTTCGGTAGGCATTTTTTATTTGTATAAATAAAACATCACCTGCCTTCTGAAACAACAGATAGTCTTACGTTTTATTCGGTTATGCTTAGGAAAAATATCGACAAATCGACTCTTTTACGAGCGATTTTGATGCGCAGATGGTGCGAAACATCTTGAAAGAGAGACTTCTCTGTATTAGAATAATCCTTGTAAATACATAACAAATTGATACGCAAGTATCGTTGAGTTAAAGTAGCGTCAGTAATCTTTGGTCGGAGCACTGACGCTCTTGGTCTATAGATATACATAATTATTATATAGCTTTATCTATATCCACGTAACAAAAAAGAACCGTTATCTCGCCTTTTGGAGTGAATCACGGTTCTTTTGTTTTTTATCTTTCTCCATATAAATATTCTTCGGAATTGTACAATGAATTGAATGCAACACTCTTATCAAAAATTGTGTCTACATCATCAAATGTATTAATCAAACCTAAGTGAGTATTTAATTCAGTATACAACATAGGGTTATCACACAAAAAATCTCTTAATGTGTAGCCAATTTCAATTAGTTCTTTAGAATTAGAGCGTCTAAATCTTTTATAAGCACATGATACAGCTCCTAAAATATCTTCATAATTTTCTCTTAAAGAGCCATTATGACCATAAACGGACGGATGTTCATAATCAGATATATCTACTACATAAAACGGTATATCTCTTAATTTAATATCTTTACCATATTCCCTAATGTATTTAATGGCTGAGTGTAAATTATCAACCCAAACAATGGGCGTATCGCAAAAATCATATTTACAAACAACAATTCGAATTGCAGGATTATACCCGTCTCTTTCCATCTGTACAATCGAATTTATGTGATACTGAATATCACTGGCATGTCCTACATGTAATCCCCAATTGCACACTTTATAGCCAAGTTTGCAAGATTCTATGTATAATTTACCTGCTTTAATTTGTATACCATCAGAATTACGTCTAATGACGTGTTTGCAAAACATATCCGTTAGTTTCATATTCAGTAAATCTTCTGAAATATCATCATTGATTTTAACATTCAAATCATTCATATTTTTATCCTTTCGTAAAAACAAATCTTCATAGCATTCACAATCAACACCTGAACAGTACGAACCGCCACCTTCATAATTACGAAAACAATTATGTGGTACTTTCCAATGCATCCTTGATTGCATAACTTCTTCAAAACTGAACAAAGACATAAGCGTATGCAAATTTGCTTTCTCATTATTTGGTAAACGCCAACAGCTACACAATAAACAGATTCATACACACCATTTAACATTTTGGCAAACAGTTCTTGCATATACCCTTTATGTTTGTGTTCTGGACGAGTGTAAGTCCAATCTATTTCTAAATGACCGTATTCGTTATTAGAAGTAAGCCCAGGTATCGCTACTATGTTTTCATCTGTCTTCCAAGTCTTCGTATGGCTCCAAATTGTTTTTATCTCCGAAACATAACGGTATAAGCTGTTGGATTAGTTCTTTATCATCTGCTGTGCTTTTTCGAATCATGGAAGTATTTTTAATAAAACCTATAATGGAGTTGTATGATACGCTTCTTAAATACGGGTTAAAAGAAATGTTGATTTTCATGGTTTGATTAGTAGTAGGCATTTCTTCAAATACCTTAGTGTCATATTTATTTACATAATCAGTACCTATACCATCATGATAATGTGTTGCTCCATGTCCTGCGTGTCTAACAGAAAAATCTCTACTACGAATTTCCCATATCTTTTTATGTTCTTGCAAATCGGTAGGTTTTAAGTAAATAGTTCTTACTAATCCATTCCAATTTGCTAAATTTTCTAAAAGTTCATTCCAATATTTATTAGTAAAAGCATAATCAATTAAAATATAATCGTACAATGCCTTTTTTACCGCTTCATTTATATCGCTGTAAAATAATTCTCTTGCGAGTTTGCTTTGATGCTCTCTTTGTTCAACAGAATCGAATCCAAATTTGTCCCACATATTTTCTTTATACTCATCTAAGGAAAAGTGTTTACAATTTGGGAGGTCTTTTTCTAGTTGTTTACATAGTGTACTTTTCCCTAAGCAGGTCATACCTTGTATAATAATTATCTTCATGTTATTTCCTTTCCAAAAACACCCCTCCCTTTTCATATTAAGAAAATGAGAAGGGTGTAGTTTTTTAGTTTAACTTAATGACATTGGGTAAACACCAATCCTTATCTTTTTTTTGATTATTCCATTTCAGGACTATCATTTTCCAATTCGTTGATTTTTTCAGCCATCTCTTTTGCTTTGATGTCTGTGGCTTTAAACTTTTCATCAAGAGAAGATTTCTTTGCTTCTTTTGTTTTTATTTTCTCTTCCAAAGTTTCAATCTTTTTATCTGCTTTTTCCTTTTCTGATTTCAGGTCATCCAAATCAAATTCCATATGGGTAATTCTCTTGGATAACTCGGCAAAGTCCTTATCCATCTGCGCATCTAATTTTGCCTGTCCTTTGGCAACATCTTTTGCTAACTTATTTTGTAATTCATCATATCTTGCCTGCTGGATACGATTTAAAGTACCACCCTGTTTTTCTTTCAGAGCTTCCATCTTCTCAATCGCATCTGTAATCTTTTCAGAAGGCTTATAGGTATATTTTTCCTGTATATCCTTAGACCCGTTGATCATTCCATTTAACTCTGTTCTTGCCTGATCTAATGCTGCCTGAGTTCTGGAAATACTCTGGTCTACCTGTTTTAAAGCATTGATACGGGTCTGTATCTTATTGATCTGCTTATCACAGGTTCTTTCTAATGCCAGATAAATACTAGCCTTTGCATCATAAGCTGCGCACTGTACACTATATCCGAATACTTTTGCAGACTTAATTGCATTGTTCTTGATTTCTACAACTTTCTCTCCGCATTTCTTTGCGGTATCTTCTAACTTCTGTGCGGGAGACTGGCTATGACCGTCTTTATCTACGCCAAAAGATTTCACACCGATTTCAGTCCAATATGCTTTTGCCTCGTCCATGTTTTTGTAAGGACATGCGAAATTATAAGCTTTGCTGCTATTTAATTCTGCTTTCGCAATAATCAGCTCTGCTTGTGCCTCGTGCAATAATTTACGTGTTCCGGCAGAAGGTTCTTTTTGCATTTGTGCTTTTAAGTTTGCTACGGTTTTACTCAAATCATCTACTTTTTTCTGACAGATTTCCACATTTTCAAAAGCTTTCATTGCTTTTGCTGCTGCGCATTTGGAATGACAGCCTAATGTTAAAAAGTCCATTGTAACATCAAAAGCCTTATGTACATCCAGATATACCTGTTTGCAAAAGTTTTTCGCACGGTCTAATACACTCATGTACTTTTCACCGACTTTTTTATAAAGCTCTCCCAGCTCTTTTGCAGCATATCCTGCCGCATCCCTTGCTGCATCTTTTACGGTATCCAGTGCTACATTACCTGCACTGATTGCCTGATTACCCATTGCCATAGCTGTATTATATGCAGATTGATATGCCATACCTGCCAGTTCATAAGCATCTCTGGTCTGTAAGGTAGAAATCATAGTCTCTAACTTTGTGCCCTGAATTGCAGTAGCGAAACTTGCAAGTGGATGCTTTGCAATATCGATTGCAGAAACACCTTCGAACTTATCCTGTAAATTCTCTACAAAACCTTTCTTTGCATTCTCTTCCAGTTCTGCATACTTTTCATTAGATACTACATTCTTCACTTCTGCTTCCGGCATAAACTGAGACATAATATCCTTGGCTTCCTTTCGATATTCCTCATCTGTTTTTGTCATCTGTGAAATCGCATCACTAAGCTTTTGGTCCTCTCCAAAATAGTCCAGCTCGCTTGCTGCAATTTCGGATTCCATTGCATTCACAGAATCACCTAATGCCTGCATATCTTCATAAAAATCAGCATTTTCCTGTGTGATTTCAGGCTGCTCGATTACAATATCGAAAGCATCTGCAAAATTTAATTCTGCTGCCTCACGATAGTTCGCATCAATGGTAACACCATACTTCTCTGCGAAATTTGATGCATAATCTTTGAAACACTTATTCGCAGCATTAAACTGTGTCTGTAATTCAGAGGATTTCTTTGTCACATTTCTCTGATTGATGCTATCCATTGTGTCCTGAATACCCATCATTTTCAGAAAAGCATTTCTTTCATTTCGTAAGTTATTCGCTTTTATCGCATTATACTGCAATCTAGCCAAATCAACTTTGATAGACGCTGCCATCTCTTCAGATGGAACTTTGATTATCTGTTTCTCCATAAATTTATCTCCTTTTTTACATGCAAAAAAAATAGATAGGCGTGATTACCTATCTATTTATGTCAAAAAATATTGAAAAAATGGTAAATTTTTATTCTTTTTCCAAACTTTCCTCCGGGATCTCGGATAATCTTTCTTCCAGTTTTGAATATTTATCATTGATTGCTTCTAAGTTACCCTTTATTTTCGCCCATTTCTTAGATAACTCGAAATACTCTTCTGTCAGGACTATCTCTTCTTTTTTATAATCTCTGGCAATTTGATTCTGTTCTTTATCAAATAGATATTTATCATTTTCCAGATCATCGATCAAATCTTCTATCTGATTTTTCTGTTGCTTTGTTGGATTTGGAATACTCTTTAATATCCGTAAATTTTCTATTTTTCTTTGATCTGCCTGATATTTCTCTTTTTCATAAGGTTCAAATGCAGAGAGTTTACGAACACACGCTTCCAGCTTTTCTTTTACCTGTGTATATTCCGTTTTGGTATGCTGCAATAAATTAATCTTTTCTTCCAGCTTATCAATCGCTCTGTCCACATTTCCGGTAATATCCATTGCAACATCAATTTGTAAATCATAAGTAGCTACCTTTGTCTGTAAGGTTGCCATTCGCATATTCAAACTGGTATTTTCTGCAAATTTTATAAATTTTTGTTTCATCAACTGTGCAGGTGCATTGTAGGCTTTTCCATCTTTGTCTGTGCCCCATACTTCCGCCTGTACCGTGTTTAAATAAGCATCTACGGATTCCTTTGTAGTACAGCCCATCATATAATTAGACTGTAATGCTTTTTCGAATTTACTGCGCATCTTCTTTGCAAAATCATATTGCTTCTTACAAGAATCATATGCTTTACGAATTGCTTTATCAGTAGGATGTTTTACCTTTTCCCGCATCACTAATGCCATTTCCGCATACAGGTCATTATAGTCTTTTATTGCCTCTGCATAACCATCAATAATCTTATACATCTGATTTCGTCTTGCCTCTGTATATGCGCCAAGGCTGCAGGCATTTACGCACACATCTTTTGTATAAGTCATATCCTGTGCAATACGGATATAGTTTTGTTTCACCATATCTATAAGCTTTTTTAACTTGGAGCCTGATTTTTTATAACATTCGGAATACTCTTTACAAATACCTAAAAGATCCTCCTGTGCAGACTGGAAGGCTTTTACATCATAAGATAATGCGGTATTGCCTAAATCATATGCCTGGGTAATTGCTGTCTTATATTGAGAACCTGATAACAAATATGCTTTTTCTGCTTTGGAAACCGCATCCAGAGTTTCACCATACTGATCGATCGCTGTATTCGTTACTTTCTGTATGGTAGAATCTAGTTGTTCTTTTGCATCTGTTTCTGGAGTATCAAGTTCCGGTAGAAACTGTAATGCAGTTTCTTGTGTCGTATTCGTATCTACTATGGCTTCATGAATTTCTTTTTCCATTACAGCCACATCCTGCTCAATCGTTTCCAAATCGGAATAAAAGGAAGTTTGATGAATCTTTGCTGCCAGGGCATCCTTTACGATAAAATTATATTTAGAAATATCCTCCAAGGTATCCACACCAATAGGATAAAAGCCATAAGATTTGTATAAATAATCGTTATAACATTCCAAACGATAGGTTAAGCTTTTTAATTGTTTCTGATAAAATTGTTTTGCTTCCGGAGAAATATCCGAAGTATTCGCTTTTTCCGCATAATCTTCTGCTTGTTCGGATAACATAGCATATTGTGTTAAATCTCTCTGCGCGGAAGCCTTTAATTCTTCTGATGCAAGTGTGATTATATTTTTCCCATTTGTATATTGTAATTTTGCATACGGTACCATAAGTAAATTCCTTTCATTAAAAAATATAGACAGGAAATAATCTTCCTGTCTATATATGTTGAAAAATAGTAAAAAAATGGTATTAAATCCAAATTTCTAAAATATTTTCTGTACCTTCCTTATGATATGCCATCTTTTTTGAAAGTTCTCTCATCAGACGAATTCCATGTCCTCCTACTTGGTCTCCTTTGGGTTCTCCGATATCATAGGTGGTGGGATCAAAATAGATACCTTCATCAATAAATGTCATTTTATAATCATCCCCAACTTTATCCCATAATATACGAAGCGGTTTCACGTTATCTGCCTTTTTTGCATATCCATGTACAGCTACATTGACATATGCTTCTTCAAAAATGAGTGCTACATTCATCTGTAATTCTTCCGGTACCGTAGAAACGATGGTATCGCTGATTTCTTCCATCATTTCCCCTACTTCTGCCGGTGTAATTTTCCATTCCATGTTTTATCCCCCTTATTTTAACCAACGAAGCATATACATTGTAACATCATCCACTGCTCCATCTAAATGATTTCCTAACAAATTCTGATTTTCAAAATCTTCTGTTACAGAATAACTATCTGCATCTTTCCGAACGCCACGGATGACCTGATCAAGTGTCCAGTTTGGTTTTAAAACCTCATGCTGCACCGAAGCTAAAATTCGTTCCTCTGAATATGCTTTTCGAATATCTTTGTCTTCAGGATCTTTAAAGACTTCGGTTACTCCATCTGTATCTACAAAAAGGGCATCCCCTGGCAGGAAGGGAAAGACTTTCGGTGTTAAGATGAGTCGTTTTTCTGCTCCCATTGGTGCTAATTCTTTTTCTTCGGATACATCCAAGATACTTACTTTGTTTTCATGTATCAAGAATGGAGATTCATGGCCATAATTGATAAATTCAATCGAAGCATTTTCCTTATCTATCATACAAAATAGCATGGTAGCATAGGATGGATCTTTTTGGTAATTATAATTATTCCAGCTATGATATACGTAATTTACAAGACCTGCCAGATTTAAAGAATATCTAGGTGCAATATCCAGAAAACCACGGATACCTCCTACCAAAGACGCTCCATACAAACCTGTGTTATAGCCATGATCCGTTACATCTCCAATAATAACAAATACTTTATTATCTATTTCCTCTACAATTAAGAAATCACCGGACACCGTAAATGCTGGCTGATAATAAAAGCTTTGCTCAAAATTTTTTATGGCTTTTGGTTCCATTGCACTAAGCTGCATTAGCTTTGCTAATTCCAGACTCTTTTTATAAACAGCTACACGTTCTTTGTATTTTTCCTTTTTTGCTTCTGCATCTCTGGTTTTTTCTGCTGCACCATCTAATGCAAAAGCAATTTCGATCCATTCTGCTAAATCTTTTTGGAATATTTTTACATCGAAGTTTGTTTTTTTATAGAAACGTAAAGATACGGATTCTACAATATCTTCTGGCATTTTCTCTGCAAAAAGAAATACCGGAATTCCCTGATCTAAAATTTCATTTGTAATCATATCCGTCACGATTATTTGCGCATTATTTAGGGAATCTCCTGGGCGTAATATTTCTATTCCTTCTCTTTGAATATCCAATGGAATCATCTGAACGACCTGTTTATAGAAGTTGGAATCTTCGGTTACTACGCTGATTAAAGCATTCATAAAAAAATTCCTTTCTCTTAAAACAATCTTTTGATAGATCTCCACATTTTTTTGAATGGATGGCTAGGAATCGTTTCCGGACGGAGCAAATGATTTTTATTGATAAAATCTGTCCATTTATCGCCCTCTACCTGTTCCACTTCAATTTCACCACGAAATTCATAGCCACAATCAAAACAAATTGCATTGATCTCGTTTCTGGCATAATATTCACGGTAATCCTGTGGATTTACATATTTATACATACGTCCTTTTTTCAGCATTTTGTTTCTACGAAGAAACATATCTTTATCCGAAAACCCATCTGCTGGCATGATTTCACCAGTAAAGGTGCTTTGACACCTCGGGCACGGACTCATTCTTTCTACTTTCATCTGTGTTTTCCTCCTCTGTCTCAGATGGGAATGTATCATTTTCCGGATTTTCTACTGATGTTATAGGATTCTCCTGTTTTGTTTTTGTTGATGAATAAATCCTAGATTTATCCGCTGCCTGGGACGTCTTTTTTATACTACGGAATATATTTTTCCATTTATAGTGTTCCCTGGCTTCCTTTTCATTCATACCATTTTGAATGGCGTTCTCTTTATATCCATCTTTTATAAAATCCAAAAAGACATAAATTACCGTACAGATAATTATGCCAATCAACCATTTCTCATTCATTTTATTACCCCTCTTTTTTTCATTACAGCTCGTTTTCCAATTCCAGTTCCTGTGCTTTATCTAAGAATTCTGCAATAGAAAAAGCTTCTTCTTGTGTCGGATAAACAGAAATCTGCCCATTTTCTTTATAATGGTCTCTGGAATCTTTATTCCAAATACAGTATCCCTGTTTTTTATAATCAGCACAAAAGGAGAAAGTAGAATATTCCTGAATTACAAAATTTCCACGTTCTCCTATATTTAGGTATCTGTCACCCATATGTTACCTTTCCGCATCAAAATCAAAATCATCTTCGATTTCTGTTTCTGCCGGTGTAAATGGTTTTGTGTCAATCGTAGACATTTCGGTACTCTTTGAGCTTTTTGTTAATGTTTCTTTCTGTTTTTCATCTAAAAGTGTAATTTTCATAAGACACGCCCCTTTTTCTCAACCAAATCTAATAATTCTTCTCCGGTTAAATCATATTCTGTATTTGTTGCAAGGAATACCAATCCAGCACAATAATCACTTTGTATGAATTTTCTTAATGAGTTTAAATGTGCTTCATAATTTTTTATCATGCTTTGGTTATGGTGTTTTTTTGCTTTTTGATAGCCTTCTACTGTTTTTTGATAATCCTCAAAAACATCTACAACAATAGCTGTTGCAAGTCTGATACATCCCTCATCAGTGATCGATTTCGTAATCGTCTGCGTCTTGTTCTCCGAAATCGATATCTTCGTCTTTTTCATAGTCATCTTCGATTTCGTCTCCTATTTTTATTTTCTCTTCTCGTTTTAAAAAGGAATTCAGATGTTTCGCCGTTAAAAGCAATTTTTGTTTTTCCGCTGCTCCAATCCCTAAATTACCGGATAATCTGTCAATGTCCTTTGTAATATATGCCATATTTTTCTTTTTCCTCCATAGTTATATTTTTTCTATATATATCTATGTCAAAAAAATAAAAAAAGGTGGGTATCTTTTTTGACACCTGCAGATATTTTTGTATCCACAGGTGTCTAAGAATCTTATTTTGTGAACTCCATATTATATTTAAAGGATTTTCCTACCTTACCATCATAGTTAAAGGATTCTACCCCAACAGGAGTAAGATAAGCATTGTATGTCTTACCGGATTTGGATTGTAATCCACGCATCAGGATCTTTTTCCCGGCAAGTAATGACTTAATCTGTGCGTCTGATAATTTCTTACCATATGCCTTTCCAAAAGTCATACCACATTTTCCGGAACAATACGCTCCATATTTTCCAACTAATACATCTTTTCCACAAGATGGACATTTTCCAAGGCTCTCTGTCTGATAAGCCTGTGTGCGCATCTTAATGATATCTCTGTTTTTGATATCATTTGTAATGTCCTGGCATTCCTTAAGCAGTGCATTTTCAATCTGAGATGCCTGTACTTCGCCATGACGGATTTCCTCTAACATCTGTTCCCATCTACCAGAATTACTTACGGAAAACAGGGAGATATCGCCTAATGCATTGATCACACGCTCTGCTTTTTCTGTTGCGTAATATGCTTTCTTTTCTACATTGATATATCCGCACTTCTTACATTCCTCTACAATCGTAGATCTTGTTGCGGGAGTACCAATCGAATAAGCAATCTTTTTATTGTCATCTCCGATATATTCTTCCGGATGGTCCATTGCTTTCAGAATAGAACCGTCATTATATCTTACCGGAGGCTTTGCAACACATTCTTTTGTCTGGAAGGTAACCGGACGAATGATTGTATTGCTGTTAAAAGAAACACCTTTTCCCTCACGCAATTTATACCCAGGATTCAATACGGTTTCAAATCCAGCTTCCACATCAGAAACTTCCTTATAAATATACTCTCCCAAGGTATTTACGTTTCCGGGGATTGCAGTTACCGTTAAACTACGTACCTTTTTCGCAGGGGCAAAGATTGCTAAGAATCTACGCACGATCAAATCATACAGTTTCTTTTCATCTGCACTATTTCCTGCATATCCGGTACCGGTAGGGATAATCGCTGTATGACCTTCGCTGGCGATTGCTTTGTCATTGACGTAAGTTTTATCTGCCTTTACCTGATTCACATGTGCAGTTACCATAGATACATCTACATCTTCTTCCGGAGCTACCACAGAAAGGATGTCCCGTAAATCTACATTCGATGAAATGTATTCACAATCGGTACGTGGATAAGATACACATTTTGCTTCATATAAAGACTGTAATACTTCCAGTGTTCTTGCACCGGAAAAACCAAACTGCTTGTTGGCTTCTACCTGTAAGGATGCAAGCTTAAACAATTTCGGTGCTTTCTGGGATTTTACTTCGTCCTTTACATCGGTTACCGTTGCATAATCAAACTTCGGCATACCAAGTAATGCTTTTTCTTCTGTTTCAAATTCCTCGTCACAGATAAATTCACAGGTTCCATAGGTAAACATACGTTTCCAAGTGGATGTCTGTACGAAATCTCTGATGGCACGTTCTCTATCTACTACCATTCGGATGATAGCTGCCTTTACACGACCTAATTTATAAAGTTCGCCCATCTTTAACGTAGTAACACCGGTGATATTCATACCAAACTGATAATCGAGATGCTGTCTCGTAAGTGCTGCATCAAAGATTGCCTGATAATTACTATCATCCTTTAAATCCTGCAATGCGGCGATAATTGCGGGATGTGTAATATCATTTGACCAAAATCTCTTTACCGGCAGTTTATTCCCAACATACTGTAATACCAGATTTACCAGTAATTCTCCTTCCCCATCCGGGTCTCCTGCATGGATAATAAAATCATATTCTCCACTCTTTACTGCGTTTTTAATCTTCTGCAGCAGTTCAAATTTACCGGAATTTACTTTGTAGATATAAGGTACATCAATCGGGAAGTTTTCTAACTTCCATTTTCCATAAACTTCTTCATTGATCTCACTTGGTAATTTTAATCCTACCAGATGACCTGCCTGTGACAGGAAATCAATGTCAAATGCAAAAACATTTCTTGCACTCCTATAAGCCGCCTGAATTTCTCGCATCAGACTTGGTTTCTCTGCAATTAATAATGCTTTCATAAGTACTCCTCTCATTTTTACAAAAAGATATAAATATCTACTCTTTTATGTCAAAAAAATCCGTAAATTCTGCAAAAATGAGAAAAAATTACAAAAAAATAGTATATCCCTTTCGAGATATACTACTTTTTCTTAGGATGCATTTGCTCTATGCTCTTCGATATACTGCTGTAACACCTCTGTGACTTCCTCTGATGTTAGATTTGCATTTTCCATCATATCACTTACTATTTGCAGTTCTTTATATTTCTTTTGTTGTAATAATTCTTCTAATTCTTTTGTTTCCGAATCGATACGTTTTTGTAAGGCAATAATCAATTCCTGTTTTGCTTGGATTTTTTCATCCAACGGTTTTCTTTGTCCTCTTGGCATATCTTATAAACTCCTTCCTAATCTTTAAATACAATTACTATTTACAGTATATGGACAAGTTTGTAAAAATATACCAAAATGTTGATTTAACCCACAAAAATGTTTTTGAAAATGTTGATACCTTTCACTTTTAGTAAATCTTTTTGTGATACAGACCCACTGGAAGTAATCAGCTTTGCAATATTCTCAAATAATACAGTAATCTCTGAGAAATATTCATCTGCACCATAATACTGGGCACCACCCTGATAAATCACATATAAGTAGCTATAATCAGCGCCATGTGTCATCAGATTTAAGAAATATTCCACATCCTGAATGATGAATAAACAATCGAAATTCTTATCGGTAATCAGGATAGCATAAATATCATCTGCTCTACTTTGAATCTCACGTAAGATTTTCTCAGTATTTAATTCAGAGACCTGCATATGATTTTCTTTTACCGTAGCCTTTAATTGCCTGGACTCTTCCGGTAACAGTTCATCATAATCCTTTTCCGGTTCTACCTTTACTTCGACATCTTTATTTCTGGCATCTTCCTTCGGATGGGCTTTTTTATATGCCTGCTTATTATCATACATCTTTTTATCTGCTTCTGCCTGGATATCTTCTTTGGTTTTCTTGCCATCTCCAATCGCATATCCCACAGAAACCGCATAAATCAGATTTTCATCAATCGCTTTACTATCTGCGGTCCGTTTTTTCATTGCGATATTAAACTTTGCAATATCTTCTTTTATTTTCTTATCTATTTCCAGATAAGACCCCTTCCCTTGCAGAAGAACAATAAACTCATCTCCTCCTACACGATAAGCATTTTCTGGATATAGCTTTGTTAATTCCTCAGCAGTGGCTAAAATCAGTTTGTTTCCTGCAGCATGTCCCAAAGTATCATTTGCCATTTTCAGATTATTGATGTCAAAGAACATGATGACGGTATTTTTTGCCTTGACAGTAGCAAGATCTTCATCATAGGCTCTCTTATTCTTTAATTTGGTCAATTCATCATGTGTTGCAAGATACTTATAGTCGGTTCCGGAATTCGCATTCGATGTTACAGGTGCAATCGCAGACGCTTCTTTCTTTCCACCAAATAGTCCCTTCTTTTCTGTCTGCTTGGGCTGCTTTTCGGGCTTCGCAGGTTTCTCGGGTTTGGCAGGTTTTTCAGTTTTCTCTTTTCTCGCTGCCTTTGCCTGTTCTGTCTGGGTTTTCTTTTCCTCGGCTTTCTTTGCTTTTTCCTCTGCCAGCTTTTGTGCACGTTCCGCTTTTGCAGCTTTTTCTGCTTCTATCTCTTCCGGTGTCTTTTCCTTTGGCTTTGGAATCATACCGGCTAATTTACGTAAGGGATTTGCCTGTCTCCTAGCTTCCTCTTCGGCTGCAATTCGCTCAGCCTCTGCTGCTTCCTCGGCTTCTCTTTTTGCCTTTTCTGCCTGTTCTATCTCATGCTGTTCTTTCCAAATTTTAGCTAATGCTTCCTGTCTGGCTTTTTCATCGGCTTCGATTCTTGCTTTTTCTTCTGCGGCAAGTCTTTCAGCTTCTGCTTTTGCCTGTGCAGTATTATCCTTATTGATATCCTGCAGCATATCATTCAGGTCCGTATTATCCTGCGTTTCTTCAATGCCCATACCACTGATAGACTGAAAATTGGGATCCTCCTGAAAAATAGCATCCGAAAATTCCTGGTCTGTATTCGGTGTCTCATCCTCTGCGGGAGAACTTTCCGGTAAATCTCCACTCTCCGCCAGCACTGCTCTCCAGTCGTACTGGTTATCATCAAATCCTGCCATAACTTAAACCTCCAATAACTATCGTAACTATAAATCCAATCATGATATAAGGGAAAAATGCATGTCTTTCTACCTTATCTTTTATTTTCCATGCTTTATGTCTGATCATAAAGATAACGCACGCAATCAGATACATCAGCAGTATAAACAGTAAATTGGTCTCCGGTACCTCTTTTCCAAAGATTGCATAATAAAACATCATTGCCCAAAATGCATCTCTGTCTGCCTCTCCATACAATCTTGCAGCAGATAAAAACCAGATAACACCAAATGCCAGGCCCATTGGAATATCGATCAGACAAAGAGTGATCATCAGTAATAATGCATAAGGAGAATAACTTAACAATTGCTGTGAAACCAAAGTAACCGCAGTCGGGGTTCCTTTTACATAGATATTTTTCTTTTTACAATACAGATAAATCAAAATATCAATTGCTAAGAATCCAAAGAATACCCACATCCGGATTCCGGATAAAACACCCGTCTGCATACATTTTACAACATAACCGGCAAATGTGATTCCCATAATCGTGTGATTTAAAAATGCAGGTGTTCTACATTGATTAAATACATCGAAAAAGGACTGGATTGCCAAATAAACCAACATGCATACTAAAAGAATTACATTTAAAATCATACAAAACCCTCTCTTATTCTGCTCCGAACGGTAATACGAAATACATTAAAGCTTTTTCCTCTGCTGATAACTCTGAATTTCGAATCCGCATCAGATAATTTCCGGGGGATGTCAGCTTCATTGCTAAAGCTTGAATCTTTTCCGGTGGATATGCCTTTTCGAAGCTTTCGCTTAAGTTTATCATGCCATCATACGTAAACGGATAATTCCCGGGTGTCCGAAGATTTAAAATCTCTAACATACGTATTCTGTCGTTTTCCTCAGCAGGTACTTTATGATTCCGAAGCGTCATTGCAATTTTTAATGAATCTCTACTATCTAATATAGCAGACCAATCGAAAAAAGTCTCATCGTTTTCCTCTGTTTCCCCTTCGATTGAAACTTCCTTTTCTGCTAGGGGCTGATTTTCTTCCGGTAATTCAATTGCAATTTCCTGTGCTTCTACATCTGCCAGATGTCTTAATGTTTCATGATTTTCAAGCTCTGTATTATCTGTGATATACCATTGTCTATCTGTAATATCAAATTCTGCTCCAAGCGCAACGGCTTCTTTCTTTTTCGAAAATGGAACTGTGATTACTTCTTTCATTTTTTACCCCTCGTTTCTTTTATCTAATTATATATGTCAAAAAAATCCGTAATTTCTCAGATTTCAGAAAGGAAATTTGCAAGAAAAAATAAATTGTGTATTTTTACACTTTTTGATTTTTTTTTGACATAAATAAATATAGAGAAAGGTGGAATCAAAATGCAGGAAAAAAGTTATTGTGTCATGACTTTGGAAAAGGTCCATTCGATGGCGAATTTACAGATCCGACACGAACACAATTTTAGAGAAATCGAATTAAAACATGTCGATAGCGATCTATCAGATAATAACCGAGAATTAGTCAATGATTCCGGTATGGATTACAAGGATTTATGGTACCGCCGGATGAAAGATTTGGAATTAAAGCATGGAAAACCCGTAGTTGCAAGAAAAAATGCGGTATTAGCCTATGAAATCGTTACCACTTTCACCAGAGGTGCTAATGTAGATGTGGACGCCTGGGCAGAGGCAAATAAGAAATGGATGGAGGATACTTTTGGTGCAGAAAATGTATTGTCCATGCAATTACACTTAGACGAAACGACTCCACATATCCATACGATAGTGATACCGATTGATGAACGTGATAGACTTTGTGCAAAAACCTTTACTGGCGGAAAAGCAAAAATGAAGCATCTGCATAATACCTATGGAAAAGCAATGGAGCCTTTGGGATTATCTCGTGGGGAACGTTATTCCCGGACAAAAAAGGAAGATTTGGGTAGATTTTATGCACAAGTAAACAAAGCTGCAAAAGCCCACGCACCAGTTATGGAAGCAAATGAACCCGTAGAAAGCTATGTGCAGCGAGTAAATCGTTATATTCAGGATATCGAAATGGAAACTTTATATGAAAAGAAAAAGTGGAAACGATATGCAGAATTACAACAGACAAAGGCAGCACAAATGTATGCTCATTATTCCGAAGCCATTAAATTACAGGACCAGATTGATGAAAACTGTGGACATAACTATCCTCTCATCAAGAACAGATTACAAACCTATCAACGGGTAGAACAAGCTGTCCCCAGAAAGACATTAAATGGACTATTAGAAAACATACTGATCAAATTTAAGATTTCCGAAAATGTAAGGGCAGCCCGCGCAGGCAAAAAGAAGAAACGTGACTTCTTTATTTCTGAAGAGGGCACTCCTGACGTAGAAAATAGATAAGAAAAGAGACGACTCATCTTTACCAATGGGTCGTCTCTTTTTGTAATTTAATAGCCTTTGTTCCGGCGAGCTTTCTCACGGTTTTCCCATATCTGACCATCAAAGTTTTCGATAATCCTATCTACTCTTCTCCGGTTTTCCTCACGATAATCGGGACGGGAAGCAAAATGATCGTCAGCCATATGGCTTTCATCATCCCAACCGTCTGAATAACATGCATAATCTCTTGCCATAATAAGTTCCTCCTTCGTCAACTATTTAGTTTCAGGTTTCCGTCATACTTTCTGAATCAGATACGTCTTCTGTTACAGAAGAAGCCTCCATTTGTATATTGAAACAAATCAATCTAATTCGTATTCCAAATCTTTTTTGCATCTTGAATCATCAATTTCTCTTTTTTGAATTAATGATTCTGCTATATTATGATCAGATTTCAAACTATTGAGACTATTAATTAAAGCAGCACACCTGCGTATGTACATTTCATTCTCACATGCTTTAAAAACCTTTCTTGCTAATTCGTCATTTCTTTCAAACGAATACCAATCTTCTGCAACAACAGATGGATCACCAATATCTTTTACATCAACCTTATAAAATTTACAATCTTTTACAAAAATATACTGCCTAGAAGTTTCACAAGAAGAGTCTTCTTCATATACTTTGTATATTTCTAATTGTGATACATTAATCTTGGTATCTTTGACAAAACAAAAATCGAATGGATTTTTAAGATAATAATGATAAATTGTTTTACCAACCAAGGAATTTAATTCTTCTTTGCTTAACTTTACCATATAGTAACCTCCATTTTAATTATGATGTTTTTTGGCTATTGTTTTATGTCAAATTTTTTTTGAAATTTGTTGCTTTTCGGTATTTATTTTTACATTATGCGATATTTATAAGCAAAAAGACCACCTAAAAAGATGGTCTGTTACTTTACTCGCCTATACCGAATTGTTTTACCATTTTTGTGGAAATGCTAACATAACCGCCAGACATATCTCTTCCAATAATGGAACAGTATTTTGCAAAATCGGCAGATGCAAAAATATCAAAGATTTCTTCAATTTGTTCCTGTTTTGTCGTGGTGTACATCCCAGAATATACAATAACATCCTCATCAAGGATATGTGGTTTGATTACAGTGGCTGTTTTATTGATGACATGTTTAAATACAATCTTTTTATAACAGCTATTTTGTAATCCCTGACTACGACCAAATAAAAACCAGGGTAAATTTTCATCCATGTCTCTGGTGCTTAATTCTGCTTTGAAAGAAATAAAATAATCATATGCATTTGGAAATGATTGCTTTAATTTCTCTTCTGTGAATGGCTGATTTTTCTCATATGGAAAGATAACATAGGTATTGTCCATAACACCATTATATTTGGATGCCTTTACACAGCGATGTAATATGGTAGATTCTATCGTGCGAATATTTCCATCTTTATCACAAAAATATACATTTCTCTGTGCATCCGTGTGTTTCCCCATATAAGGAACTGATAATTCTTTATCTAAATAGGCATGTATGATATAAATCGCATCTTTATTTGTGGCAATCCCATTCTGCACAACGGCGATATCCTGTATTTTTGTTGGAAGGTTTTTATTTTCCTCTAAAAATTTGATATTTTCATCTGCACTAAGATTCCATGCTTTATCTCGTAATTCATCTCTAAAATATGCATAGTTAAAATGATTCGCTGCTACCATTTCGTACATGGAAAATTCTTTATAATCAATCGAAAAGTCATCTCTGTTTTTGTTTTTATCCAGGATACAAATGCATGTGTAGGTGTCAGCATCCTCAAAAATCTTGGAAGTCTTAAAATCATAAATCGCTGAAATATATTTGTTTTCTACAAGATAATTTCGGAATGCTTTTTGTGATGTGTTTTTCATAAAGGAATTCGGAGCAATATATCCGAGTTTTCCCGTGTCATTTAAAAGCAGGAGTCCAATTTCATAGAAAACAATATATAAATCGATCATCCCGTCAATAAAACGAAACTCTTTTACAATCTCTCGATAGGTTTCCGGAATATTATGAATTCTGATATAAGGTGGATTTCCGACCACATAATCCATTTTGCCTGCATATGTTTTATATGCTATCAAGGTATCTCCACAAATAATATGATTCCAGCGAACATTTTGAATTCCATGCGTATCTAACAGCTTATTCAGTCTTTCGATTGCTCTGTTATAAAGCAGGACGTCTTTTTCAATCCCAAAAATATGGTTATCCACAATCTGTGCAATTTCAGACTTCGATAACCCTGCCCTCTCTCCTTCTATGATTATTCTTTGTACAATACTAACAAGAAAAGACCCATCCCCAAAAGATGGTTCCATAATTGTTTTTGTTAAAATCTGTGGTCCGGTATATCCAATCGTATCTAATATCATTGTTATAATCGGTTCTGGTGTCATATACTGACCTTTATTCTTTCTGATACTAATATCATTTGACATAAAATCAATAGTCCTTTCGTTTTTCGCTACTGTTTTATGTCAAAAAATTCCCTATTTTTGCTTATTTTACATATTTATTTTTACAACGTGGTATATTTGCAAGTACAAAAAAGACCACCGTGAAAGATGGTCTATTGTTTTACTGTTTTGTTTTTTTATAATCCTGAACCAGATTGCCACAACATAAAGGAAGTTCCGCCTTTGCAGCAACATCAACGATTACCTTTAATCCACAACTCTCTACCTTTTCTTTGATTTTATTCATATTTTCCCAATTCCATTGGATGGCGTCTTCTAATCCGTGTTCTTTGGTAGCTGTTGTAACATTAAGTGGCGTAATCTTTACACAGAATATATTCGGATCTAAGCCATACAACTTATTCGGGTCTAACTCCCATCCTGCACCACAAATGAAATTCAAAGTGATCAGTCTGTTATTATTCGGCATATTATTAAATGCCTGTTTCATCTCTTCGATGGTAACCACATTTGCTCCACCAAACAGATACTTCCTCTCCTCTTCATTTGTACTGTTCGTGGAAATCTGAATATGCATAAATCCATCCAGATATTCCTTTACAGACATAACCTCATCTCTTAATACATCAATAGGACCTTTTCCTCCTACCTTTACTTTGGGCAAAATGGTATTGTAGCAGGGTAAGAATGTGAATCCCTCTCGATAAGTTTTCATATCTCTCATTACCTGCAAGATGTTCTGCCAGTTATACTGAGGCTCTCCCATGCGGGCAAATCCCACTTTAATTTTGTCACTCTTTGTTACTTCCGGATGGTTACTAAATACAAATTCAAGCTGCTCCCACATCTCTTCTGTCGATAGATTCCCGTGGAAGCCCAATTCCGGTACCAAACAAAACTTACAATGCTGGGGACATCCATATTGTGTGCTGATTGCAGTCAGCCACTTTTCCTCAAAAGGTACCAGATTTTTCTTAATCAGGTTTACATCATCCGTCATAATGATTTCCTGAGATTTTCCTCTCGTGTTTACATCCTGCATGGAGGTAGTTTCAATATAAAAATTTTTCTCTTTATTATAAAGTACATATACACTGCCACTTGGATACTTATATTCTTTTACGAATTCAAAATGTTTCATAAATGATTTTTACCTTTCTATATCTTTATCAGAATCTGCATATTCAAAGTTATCTAAACTTTCCAAAAGTTGTCGCATCCATGTATTTTTTTCGGCAGTTCTTTTTAAATCTTTCTGCCATTGTTCATATGCTTCGCCAACGTTTTTTTCACAAGATGCATTCATATTGTTTATATATTTCCATACAGCATCATCACTAATATCTAATTCTTTATTCAGTTCCTTTTCTAAAGAGTTATAGAGATATGTATTCATAGATAAATCTATTTGATCTAATGCAAAATTTTTTAATGCTTTATGTTGTGGTGTAGGTGGAATCCATTCCTTAATTTCATCTCTAACTTTTTTGTATTTTTCATCTTCTAATTTGTATTTTTCTAAAAATTTCTTAATCTGAGTAATTTCTGCATTATGTTTTTTAATTATATCCTGTTTCGCTTCTTCAAAAGTCATCTGTCTGTATTTATTACGAACCTCAACAGCCTTATCATATTCTTCTTTATAATAAGGGTTTGGTTCAAAATGTGTTGGAGTTGGTACTGATAAAGGTTTTTCTATCAAACTATTCGCAACACCAAATGCTCTTGTACAAATTTTTAAAAAATCTTTTCCTGTCGTGATATTTCCATTTTCTATCTGTTCCGTATATCCTGTCATTTTATCTATCCTCCATTTCGATATTTTCAGTCTCCGATTTTTCTTTGACATAATCCATGTCCAAATAATACCAAGCTTTGAATTTTGTTTTTACATCATCTGTATCTTTAAAGCTTTTTGGAGACCAGTATGCTTGCTCTTTCCATTTTTCTTTTGAAATGTTATTTTTCCCCTCGTATGTTTCATATAAGGAGATATTTTTTCCAGTTGCTACTGACTCTTTTATTTTTTGAATAATAAAATCTTCTTTATCTCCACTGCATGGGGTGCCCTCATTTTTTTCAATAACTTGCCTAACAAAATGAGGTAATAATCCATTATAAATACATTCTATATAAGATTTTTCCCATCCATCTGTTACCTGTGGATGTTTTGTTAACCACGGCATTGTTGTAAATTTTTGAAAATTTAAAAATGCTAAGGATACTTCACTATCATATAAACTTTCACTTTTATCAAATATTTCATATAACTTATTTAAAAACTCCTGATTTTGTTTTTCAGAATTTTCATTGAAAAACATGGCTAAAGATAATATTGTTTTTTCTAAATTGTTATTAGTCATCATTTCCTCCATTATCCACAGGTTGTTTCAATTTCTTCATACTTCTTCATCCATGTTTTTCTATCCTCTTCCGTATAACCGAAGAAATAGGGATAAAGCTTGTTATTTGTTGTGAAATAGTAATTATGATATTCTCCATCCGGTAAAAACATCACACCAGGAATAGCAATCGTATCTTTCACCTTTAAAAAGTTCTGATAGGCGTTTCGATTGCCAAACATCTGCCTGAAGGTTACCTGTTTTACACCGATATCATGCATCTTATTTATATATGCAAGACAGTCTTCTGTGGTCATTCTCTCATTTAATACATTGATGACTCTCAGTTTCGTAGTCTTTTCAATTTCAGGAAGCATCATCCGTAATTGTTCCATTGCTTTTGTATCATAGGATTCGATACTTAAAGCAATCTTTCGGGACTTCTGAATCAAATCCATATCGGTCGGCAGGATTCTGGTATGGATATCCAATTGCTTTTCATATTTTGTAGCCAGCTCATACATTCGGTTATAAAAGTCGATATTTTCCTGCCAATGATAAAAAGGATCTCCACCACCGGATAAATTTACCGTTGGTGCCTCCGATGCAGCAATACATTTTTCCAGATAATCCCAGTCTATTTTACTTTTATCGGTGACTGCATTCTGTAAAATCGGATGATGTTTCGTGATACAATATTTACAATGACAATCACAACCAAAATTTGTGATTACCGTAAAGCCTTTATTTTGTTCCGTATACATATAAATCGTCCTTCCGTTAAATATCTTCTTTCCGTAACTGCTTAAGTCTATTGTTATATGTCAAAAAATTCTTTAAAAATGGTTCTTTTTGTGCAAAAAAAATAGAGACTTTTTAAAAATCTCTACTTTTCTTTCATAATCAATACCAAAGTATCTTTTTGGACTGTGGTGATGGCATTCGAAATCTCATCTCCTAAAACTTCTATCTGCTGAGAAGTACTGCCATCTGCATTATATCTACCACGCATTGCACATCCAATGGCCATTTCACCACAGACAGGTTTTATTCCACCTGTGGCTTTTGAAAATTTTCCATTTTTTCATCTAAGCATTCATAAGATTCATCATATTGTGCCTTATAAAAATGTTCTGCAATCAGTGCAATAACATTAGTGACGATGGAATTGCCAGCTTGTTTATATCCTTGGGCATCTGACATTCCGACTGCTTTACAGCGATCTACATCAATATCATCAAACCCCATCAGTCTATGGCATTCCTTTGGCGTAAGCTTACGAATGCGGATGTAAGGAAGTAATATTTCCCCTTCCATTACCAAATTATCTTTTTGAACAGTAGTAAGACAATTTGAAATTTCATTTGTATTTACTTCCAGTCTTTGTTCTGTTGGGGCACCTACTGTTCTATCGGATGGATTCTCAGGATTTCTTCCTCTCATTGCAACAATTGTTTTAATATTTCCATTCTCATCTGTATGCAACGGATATCCATTTAAGGAATAAGTAGCAATCTTGGAACCTTCTCCTTTGTTTGTAGTAAGAGTTGGAGCTAATCCATTTTCTCCAAAAACATTTCCATTCATACCTTTGCCCGAAGGATTTATATTGCCAATCTTTTCAATCACGGCAGTACCTGCTGCCTCTATAACGGCAGTGCCCTCAGATTTATGATTTGAAATACCTCTGTCTTCCTTGTCAGTGATACAATTTGCACGTTCTATGATTTGAGGAGAATTATGGGATTTATCGCAGCCATATTTTTCGATAATACCTTCATAACCTTTTCCAAATTTGATATTTTCTTCGATATTTCTGTTTCCATTTTTAAAATAGGATGCTCTGACACAAGATGCAATTTCAGCTCCTCTGGTAGTAGTAATTTTTTCTAATTTACAAATACCTGTTTGTGCTGCAGTTAATGTCGGAGATACTGTCCCATTTTCCTGTACTCTGCCTCTTCTGGTAGTGGATTCCGGATAAGATAAATCAGCCACGCCCGGTAAATCACATTTGATATACCCATCTTTTGTAGCCTGCTTTATACTCACAGTATCCTCATCTTCTGTTTTGATCAGATTTCCGAGGAAACTTGCCACCTTTTCATCGGATAAATAATATCTTTCCGCTACGGTATCTTCTAATACATCTTTTAATCGGATACCATTATCAAAGGGAACAGGGAATGTAAATTTGCCAGTATCTATTTCCTTCAAAATGGAAAATACAAAGATACGCTTTCTATTCTGAGGGACACCAGCATTTTTGGCATTAATTACCTGATAATAAGAATGATATCCGAGATTTTCCAATCTTTCCAGCCAGTTATTAAAGCTATCAATATACTTTTTAGATACTAATGCGTCTACATTTTCCATTAACAGATATTTGGGCAGACTTCCATTCTGTTTTGCAGTTACTAATAATCGTTCTACTTCATATAGTAATCCCGATCTGGTGGATTTGACATGTTTGCTTCCACATACCGGACAAAGATATCTCTCCTCCACAGAATAAGCAGCAGGGTCATAAGTATGTCCACAATCCTGACAAGTCCATTTTAGTCCCTCTTGATGACCGGCGATTGATAAATCGGTACATGGGCAACTATATGTAAGGAAATCACAATCCGGTAAGGCATCAATCTGCATCATATCTCCTAAATTATGAGACAAATGATCAGCTAACCAATACTTTTCGATACCTTTTGTCTTATCCTTTTTACGGGAAAGCTTATACCAATCATATGGTTTGTCATTTTTGAAATCATATCCCAGTCTTTTTGCAGTGAGTTCTGCTGCCATTTCCTCTTTGCTGGGATAATTTTCATAAGATTCAATCAACTCATTCGTTAATCCACAATGAATTGCCGCATAGCTTACTACAACTTCTTTATCGAGATCTGCCGTAGCAACAGATTCTACCTGAAACAGCCCAGTTTTTTCGATGCCTTTTGCCTGTGCGCCAATTCCACTACATAATTCTACAAGTCTTAAGTTTTTCAATATTGTCTATCTCAGACAATCCGGATTCTCATACACCTTTCTTTAATTTGACGTTTGCAACCGTCATTTTTTTATGTAAAAAAATTCTTGAAAAACTCGAAATTTTGAAATTTTTTTATATTATGGCAACAAAAAACCACCCTTATTCGGATGGTTTTCGTTGTTTTTATTATCATATATTTATGTAAATAACACATCAATCTTTTGCGTTTTTTCATTCACAGAGATAGACAAACTATCCCACTGATCAGGAATTTCGATTTTATCTGTAAAATCATTTAATTCATAATTTAAGATATCTTCCAACGCAACATATATTGGATACCCACAATAATCGCAGAAAAAAGAAATTGTATCTTGTATATCTGCTGAATTACAATACCACTTGCCATCAATCTTTCGGAAAGATGCTTCATTAATCTTGTTAAGCGACGCATGATAAAGAATTTTGTTGATACGATATAATTTATTGTTGCGTTTTGGTACATCAAGCAAATTGTCTATAGAAGTATCAAAAATAATCAACGATACTGCTATAATTAGAACAATAATACAAGTAAACATTTCCGTAGGAGCATTCTTATTGATGATATGGTATACACAATAATATCCAAGATATAAAAATATTGGAATTGCTGCTATTGTAACAATCGTATCTAATATCTTATGTTTCTTCTGACATTTATTATCTATAGAATCTAATAACTCCTTATTATAATTAATTACCACTTTCTTTGCTGTTATATTTTCCATAATTTACCTCCAATAAAAATTACTCGGCAATAAGTAGCAGTGTATTCTATTACTTTAGTTACGGAATATTTTTTATAAATTCCAGAATTTTTGTGTATCTTTCCAATGTTTTTCCTGTATCTACTGTGGCATCATTTGACAACTCAGCCAATCTTTTCATACCGGAATCAATGGTTTCCTGCAATTCCTGAATTTCCCGTTCCTTAGCTTCCTGCTTCCTTTTCTCTGCCAGGGCACGGTCTTTTTCATATATACTTTTTCTTACATTGTGTACATTTTTTGATAACCTTTCTGGTTTCGATAATCATTTATTTTTAACGCATCCTAACCTAAGCTTTCCAAAAACATCTGGTTATTTTCTCGTAGCTCCCGCAAGGTCACCGGAGCGTATCCATTGATCATACAACCCGCATTAAAGGCGTTTCCCCTGGCAGCAAAAAGATGTGGAATGTCAGGCAGTTGTGTTTCATCTTCCTTTGTATTCCCACTACTATTATGAACATGCCCATATACATGCAGCGTACCTCTGTGATAGCCATCCCACTCATAAATGGGATAATGACAAAGGATGACCTGTTTCTTTTCACCATCTAAGGTATCCACAATCTTTGTCAGCATATCTACCGATTCAAAATATCGCATTGCCGCAGCATTCTTTAATAATGCTCCATCATGATTTCCAATGATCAGATGCTTATGTCCCGGTAACTGTCTCAAATACTCTACAGGATTCTTCTTATCATGATAAGCAAAGTCTCCCAGGATCCATACATCATCATCCTTTTGTACCGTATCCTGCCACTTTTTCATCATATAACGTTCCATTTCTTCGACATCCACAAATGGTCTGTGGTCAAATCGAAGTACATTTGCATGTCCTAAGTGCATATCTGAAATATATCTATTCATGTTTTTGTTTACCTCTCTAATTTTTTATTGTCGTTTCTTAGATACCGGATTCCATCTACATAAGCTTGTATCAGGTTTTCTCCCCAAAGTGTACTATACAAACCACAGGAAGTGAAATTATGTATCTCAATCAGTGCAGTGCCTGTTTTCCCTGCCATTACATCTATGGTATAGGACCTCAGCCATTTTTCATGGTAATTAATGAGTGAAATTGCTTTTTTTATCAGATTCATATCCGGAAAAACAGTACAATCTCCATTATAATAAGATATCTGTTCTATTTCTCCCTGAAATATATACACACGATATTCGGTTTCAATGGAAAAGAGACTACTTACGAGATAATCTGATGTCTTACTTAAAGTAAATACTGCATCAGACACATCCTCTGCAAATAATTCATCGTTGATTTCATAGTCTGCGTTTACAATTTTTCCAAAATTTTTCAGTTTTGAAACATCCTTTAAAAAGTAATTCCCATGTCTTGGAATCGTATCCCATTTTACAATTTGATAATCTCGCTTTAAAAATTCATCGGTTCGCAGATATTTCGGTATTTCAATGGGGTTTTCATGTAACTGCAGACAATTTTCCACAAAAGGAATGGTACCCACAGGATAAACATTTTCCTGACATTTCCTTGGTATCTCTATAGTTTCATAGGTATGTAAAAATCTATATTTTTTTAATTGTTCTTCCAAAAGAATTCTTTCCATATCCAATTCTTTGGTATTTTCCAATAGAAAATGCATAATTATCTCCCGTTTACTACATCCTATTTATATATGTTTAAAAAAACCGTAAAATAATAAAAATAGAGGATACTTTTTTAAATACCCTCTATCTCATAAGTTTGTTTACAACTCGTATTCTTCTTGTTGTAGTTCCTTTTCTTTTACGCTATCAGCTACTTTTACAATACCAGCACGTAATAATCCTGCCAGGGCTGTTGTATAATATTCCATTTCATACATGATATCATCGTTTGGTGTTACAGGAACCAGTACAAGTTTGTAATCAGCTTTTACTTCTCTGTTAAATCTTTCTTCCACTTTACATATAGCATCTTTAGTACCATATGCTGTATCTAATGGAACAATAAATCTTGCGTTATCAATACCATCCGTCAGAATTGCCTGACATAGTTCATCAGAAGTAATCCATTCTCCTCTTTCTATCTTCTCTTTTAATTCCAGCATAGAAATTTTGATCCAGTCATCCAGATAGATTTTATTACGATTCCAGGTAAAGAATTTTCCATTTTTGTCTTCTCGGATGGTGCGATCATAAGATCTTGCCGCTTCTTTATCATAAATTGCTACATCTGTATGAAAGTCATTGCTCCATACAAAAACATTAATAATATCATTCCCGCATTTGTATTTATACGTCATACTTCCCTATCCTCCATATCCACCTCATCCATATCGTCTCTTTCCAGACTTTCGATATAGACGCTGCCACAAAGTCCATGACATTTGGAATCTATTTCATGGAAGACCCGTGCAACTATCTCATATTCTTTATCTGTTAATTTAATTTCCATATCGGCGGACTCTTCTGCTGCCATAGTGATCAGATAGTTATGTTTTTTATCATCTTGTCCGTCTGTCATTTCCTGCCTGCTAGGGGCGGTCTTTTCCTTTGTATCTATATACCAATCATTTTCAAAGTGTGTAATTTTAGCTAACATTTCTGGACCATTATCAAAAGCTGATTTTGCATTTTCAATGCAGTCCATTCCAGAACAACAAATACGTCCATATTCAATATATAAATGTATATCATGTCCGCCATCAAGGATAAGAAAATGATTGGTATCTTCTTGTATATAAGCTCCTCCGTCAAACAATTCAAGATAATCTTCCATCATACATTTATTGATAAATTTAATTTCTTCTGCAAAAACATCTGATCCTGCGGTTTCAAAATCGGGTAACCAATATTTCATTGCCTGATTCATAGAATCAAATTCATGTTTTAATGAACCCCCATCAAAATTCACTTTTCCATCCTTCGATATCGTTAAATCATAATCATAAAGTTCCGCAATTTCTTTTAATAAATCTTTAGTATCATTCTCTCTAGTTGTCATAGTAAAATATATCCTTTCTTTACAATAAATAATAATCTATATATTTATGTCAAAAAAATTTGAAAAAGTACTTGACTTTGCTATTTTTATAGACATGTTATAAAAAACAAAAGACGTTATGAAAAAAGTAGATAGACGTATCCCTTTTTCATGAGGATTTTGCAAAAAAGCAATATGATATAATAAAGATAGCAAACGAAATGGAGGAAAAAGTATGATAAAGAAACTTTTAGAAATCTATGAGGATGGATTTATGCACAGTAACCAAGAGGTTTATCAGATTTTGAATGCCACGGATGACCGTACTAAGCATCTTATCCGCGGCTTACAGCAACATCTGAAAAAGGCGGGTAAAATCGAAAACTTTGCCTATGGATACTGGCAGATAACAATTTAATTTAAGCATAAACAAAAGACTACCGGCAAAACACCAGTAGTCTTTTTGTTGCCCCGCGCAGGAAAGAAAAGAACGCTCTTACTCAGACTCGAACTGAGACACCGATATCTCGGCTACTGGCGATTTTCGAAACCGCTGCCTTACCAATTAGGCTTATAAGAGCAATTGCGTATATAGCAACTGTTATGTTGCATTTTCCTCTTGGCTACAATGCAGTGTACCTAACAGGACTCGAACCTGCAACACCAGACTTAGTAAACACACTTTTGTGCAGGACTGTGCACTATCCATTTGTGCTATAGGTACATAAACAACCGTTATTGGATTTGAACCAATGGTCTCCAGAGTCAGAATCTGGCGCTTTACCAACTAAGCTAAACGGCTTTATTTTTTTAATCCTTATGCCAAGGAGTAAGGGTCCTTGTTATCACTTACATCAGAGCAGTTAGTCAATCTACTACAATGTCGTTTAGCATAAGGTTTTTAGTATATACACATTAAAAATCAGGTGACTAATCTAATTTATAATGCTTAAATACTAGACACCCTGGTGGGATTCGGACCCACGATGTTGGTTTTGCAGACCATTGCCTTAGACCACTGGGCGACAGGGTGTATATAAGATTTATTTTCTTTTACAGCAATATAATCATTCATTGCCTTATGATCACCATCTATCCACATACTGATCACTATGTGTTTTCTTTTATCTATATATTTATGTATAAAAAAACCGCTAAAAGTAATAAAAAATTGAAAAAATTTTTATTAAACGCCGTGTTAGGGATTCGAACCCCAGAGGTTTTTACACCCAGACTGTTTTCAAGACAGCACCCTCGACCAACCGGACACACGGCATATTTGATAAAAATTTGCTATGTTATAGAATTTCCCATTCCGCATCTGAATAATTTTTAATATCCATTACAACTTCTGAATAAAGATATAAATTCTGAATCAGACAGTGTATATAAAATGCTACTGTTCTTATTCATTTTGAACCTCCAAAATTTTAAACAAATACTACAACTTTTTACATGCATTAATCAAAGCAAACAGGCGCAGTAGGAATCGGACCCACATCTTAATTTTTGGAGAATTTTATTCTAACCATTGAACTATACGCCTATAACGGAACGAGAGGGACTTGAACCCCCAAAGCGTGGATTTACACGACATGTCCGGTTTCCAACCAGGTCCTGTACCAATTGAGGCATCGCTCCATTTGTGGCTTTTGCAACCCCTGTTATTTTGATATTTTATCTGCAATTCCAGATGCCACATAGCTGTCTGGTTTTACATATACTTCGCAATTTGAAATACTTCCTTTTACCCATCCAACAAGTTCAGGTATTAAATCTTTTGTTTTTCCTTTTTCAGAATATCCTGCATCAATATGGATAGAAAAAGTAGTATTTAAAAAGACTTCTTCGTACTCTTCCGCTTCTAATAGATGAATCAGCTTATCTGCTATTTCCAAAGAATCTCCGGTTTCCATCTGTAATTTTGTCCTTACATCCAGAATACGGTCTCTATTATTGATTTTATAGAAAAATATACCTCCATGTCCCTCGCAGATAACAGCAATGACATTTACTTCTTTGGTATAGCTGAAATTTTGTGAGTCCGTGCCAATCGTAATTCGTATATTTGTATCATATTGCTTCATACGATTGTAATAATCACGGATATATTGTGGAATTTCTTCCAATGTCAATCTTCCATGTGTTGGAGATATCCAAGTTTGATTATTTTTCATCACCATTATCCTCCTTTCAGGATTTTTAAACTGTAAATGCTCTCATGGCGATTCGAACGCCAACCCCAGAGTTCGTAGCCCTGTCGTCTATCCATTAGCATATGAGAGCTTATAAATGTGGCATGAGAGACTCGAACTCCCAACCAACGGCTTAGAAGACCGTTGCTCTATCCAATTGAGCTAATACCACAAAATTTTAGGATATTGTATTCCACTCCAAACGCCTAAACTGTTTAACATAACCTCTGGAGCATGCATTTTCATCAATTTTCATGTGACGAACTTTACGATTGTATTCTTTACGGCGTCTTTTCTTGTCAAATTTATATTCGTGTTCATACCAATTACGGTTATATACACTCTGTCTGTTTTTCGTCATCATATATGTTGCCCCTCCTTGATGAAATAAGTAGCTATAACTGGAATCGAACCAGTAACCTTGTCCGTATGAAGAACCTGCTCTAGCCAATTGAGCTATATAGCTATAACGCAGTGTAAGGGACTCGAACCCCTGTATCCGTTAAGATAATCTCAGATTAGCAATCTGGTGCATTACCAACTCTGCCAACACTGCATATTTTTATTACATACTATGAGAAATCCTACCATCTTTATCTATCCAAACAGTATCTGAAAAAGGATTATCATTCGTATAAAAGCCATTTCCATTATCTTTATATCCTCTACTTTTAAGATAATATTCGCTTTCACTTCTTCTTTCAGCATATCTCTCATTTTCTCTGTCATATCTGTCATATCTACTACTCATAACGTATCCTCCTATAATCCTAATTCTTCTATGATTGGTAATACCTTTTCTTTTAGTTTCGGATAATATTTATCTAAGGTTTCTCTTGCATTTAATGGTTTATCTGGCTTTGTAAATCTTGCACATTCCCAATCGATTACCATTTGCACATAATCATTATGTGTATGTGCTTTTAATTCATGATGTCTTGTGTGCTTCCGATGAAAATTATGTACTGCTTTATAATCGAAGAAATTATAAAGTATTACTTTATCCAAATCATGAAACAGACTCCTTATCGTATTGTGACCTAATAACTGTTTTTCCACTTGTCTAAAAGCTTTTCTATGCTTCAAAGTATAAGTTATCCGATCTTTGTTTTTCATATACCCTCCTTATTTTAAGGTATTAAGTGCAAGCTACTGGACTTGAACCAGTGACTTCTCGCATATCAGGCGAGTGCTCTTCCAACTGAACTAAACTTGCTTAAACTTAAAATGCCTCGTTTCGGTTACGATCCGATCCTCCAATTTTTCAGACTGGCGCTTCTACCAAGTTAGCTTACGAGGCTAAATAAAATCTGAATTGTTAAAGTCACTAAACATATTTTTCATCTCCTTTTTTTCATTTTTGAGTGCCCCCGATTGGTAACGATCCAATATCCTGCGGATTTTCAGTCCGCTGCTCCGACCTCGTAAGCTACAAGGGCATAAGGGAGACATGTGAGATTCGAACTCACGACCTCCAGAGCCACAATCTGGTGTGCTAACCAACTGCACTACTGCCTCCATATTAAAATCTGAGCGACTCATGACGGTTACGATCCGTCTTTCTCTACGGTGACAGCGTAGCGAGTTAACCATCCCTCCCATGAGCCATATTTTATTGTTTTAAATCAATTTTTTACATAGAAAAATGAGACTACCAAAATCCTGATAGTCTCATTTTCCTTCTGTCACTACAAATCAACACACGTTAATATTTATAAAAAGAAAGGAGCTTTCACGCTATCTTAGATTAAGGTTTTATCTCGCTATGCAGTTTTTCATCATCACAACTAAACCAGAAACATTCATGTTCAAAATGTCTGATTTCCATATCTCGCTGTGAACTTCTACTCGTCATAATGTTCTGCATAATGAAATAATTCCTTTCTAATTTTTCCGGACTCTTGAGGTGCCGGTTACCTATTTAATCATTTGTAAGATTTACTAAGGAAAGCAAAAAGTCTGAAACCATCTTTTAGTATATTGCCAAATTAGAAGGAAGACTTTTTATAGCCTCGTTTTTTATCTTACATCTATATATGTTTTTCAATTCACATCTATATATGTAAAAAAAATCCGTAAAAATGGTCAAAATTGAAAAAAACTTTTATTTTTTTTGAAATTTTTTATTTTTAATGACTTATCTCATCATTATCAATTCCTGTACATCGCAATATATATCCAATAAATCCAAGATACATACCTTATTTTTGGAAGAACTAAATGTCTCTCTACATTCCATACATTCAGGTTTATGATATTGTTCTTTTCTAGGTATATAAAGCTTTTCTACTGTTGTATGTAATTCTCTCGCAATATCAGCTTTTTCATCTTCATCCAAAAACAACCGTCCATCCATAATTTTCCATAAATCATATTTAGAATATCCAAGATGCTCTGCTACTATCTGTTCGTTAAATTTTTCGTTTACAATCAAAGATTTAATATTGCTTCCGAATACTCTATTTTTTTCATTCATATGATTTACTCCTATTACTGGATATCTTAGCAATTCAATCTGTTATTATTATATGTATAAAAATATTTGAAAATTGTGAAAAATTATATTTCTTTTTCATAATCGTTTATAGATTTTATTTGAAGCTGATTATTCTTTTCTTTTTTTTATTTATTATTTCTTTCATCATCATCGTTAATTAGCTTCTTTAAAGCTTTTGCAACATTTTTGATATTTACCGGATTATCCATATCTACTTTATATTTACGCTTTCCTACACAAATATAGTATTCATCTCCTACATACCTGTTGTATAAAACATATCCCCTGGCAGCAAGAAAAAGATGTGGCACTTTTGTATCGTATCAATCAAGGTAAATCTATTTCAATTTCATCTTTGTCTATTGTTGGTTGTGTTTTCTGTATCGTTTGTGTTTTATCTTTATCTAATATAGTTGTGAGTTCTTTTATGGCTTTTTGTATTTCTGTGGTATTCGTATCATCAAATGCAATTACTATATTTTTATCAACATGTATTTCCAATCCCATGTCTGTATAATTGTTTCTTATGATATGATGTTTGGAAATTTCTAGCTTTAAAGTATCAAGCTGATTTTTCTTTTCTGCCAGGGCTTGTTTTTGTGCTTGCTGCATTTGTTGTTTTATCATCTCTTTTACTTTTTGTTTGTTTTGAATTTCTTTATTTATCTTTTCTTGCTCTTTTTGCTCCTGTGGTGTAAGTTTTTCGATGAAATCCTCTTTCTTAAATCCAGATTTTCCTATTTGTAAAACCATAGGAGTCATACCTTTTTGATTCTTTTCTTTACATAAAATTTTAACTGGTTTTAATGAGGCTGTCATATCTTTGGTTTTTTCTTTATCTGGATTTGCAACAAATGATCTTATAAAATATTCACCATATTTTTTCGTATCTATAAATAATAATATAGTAGTATCTTTTCCATTTAGATTTTTGAATTTTGATATCGTAACATATTTTGCTTCTTCGTTTGGGAATGATTTATTTTTATGATAACTATAAATGTCAAAATTAATATCGAGTGCAGCCGTTAAATCTTGGAAATTTTCCATTTTCTCTTTTACAAAATGTTTGTCACATATAGTTTCATCAAACGTATTTATATCATAATTTCCACGTTTTGCATCTCGGAATACATTAGATGATTTTTTCGTCTCATTTACTGTTTCTTTTAAATATTGTCCAAGTCCAGTTAAGTGTTGAAATTCATCCGCTGTAAAAATAAGATTTATCTTTTTTCCATTACCAAGATATAAATGGTAAGATAATAATTGATTCAATATATTCGTTTGATAAAAATTTGCATTCGATTGGATTAGATTTTTCATAGTCATCCTCCTATTCCTATATGTAAAAAAAGAATAGAAAAATGGATACAAAAAAGTCCACCTCATTTCTGAAATGGACTTTCGGACTGTTTTAACCGTAGGGCAAAGCTCACAGTCAACTTTGCATATGTCTGACCTATTTTTTATCAAACCTGCTGGATTGGTAGCTCCTACTGCCCCAATCTCTACACGCCCCAGATACGTCTTGCGCATTGCCGGGGTAAAAGTAGGGGAACTAAAGTTCCTTGCCTCTTACATATATAATATGTCAAAAAAAACCGTAAAAGTAAAGCTTTTTGATGATTTTTTTTATTTCAATTCATAGTAGATATTTTCACAGAGCCTGATAAAACTTAATTTAGTACCTATCAGTGGAGGATATCTATCTCGCTCTGCCTCCGACTGACATTATTTACATGTTTACATCATATTTTGTTAATGTTATCTGTCTTCCAGATTTTGCCTGTGTTTCCTGATTGCCGCCCCACACAGCAAACGCCAGCATCAAACAAACCAAACCCACAGAAATAATCCTTTTGCTCATTTTTATCCTCCTACATGTTAGTTAAAAGAAAAGACCATCCCTAGCAGGAAAAGAACACTCAATCCTGCAGCAATGATTGGACATTTCGAAATGATTCCAATATATCTGCCATCGTCTAATCTGATATAATATACCGGTGTCACAGAAATACTTTTTTCTTGCTTAATATAGCTATCTGATTGTGCATTCTGAAAAGCTATCATATCTTTTCGATCAATATATCCTGAGATATGCTCCCCAGTTTTTTGTAATGCACGCATCATTCGAGGTGAGATTTTATCCATAATAACTCGTCCTTCCTGCATATCTGTTACTTGATGTTAAATTATAATCCCGTCCTGTATGTGTTGTGGTTCGTGGAATTTTATCTGGATTATAATAACTATCAAAGATTTGTTTTACTTTCCAGTTTCTTAATCGTCTGATAGATTTTGATTCGATCTGTCTGATACGTTCTCTGGTAACACCATATCTTACTGCGATCGCTTCCAAAGTCATCGGAGTTCCCGTTTCAAATCCAAATCTGGCATACATAATTTCCTTATCCCGCTGCGGTAAAGTATCTAATGCTTTTATCGCCAATTCTCGAAGTTCGGTATCCATATACATACTTTCCGGAGTTGGTGCAGGATTTTCTATAAAATCACCCAATGCAGTATCATCGGGATCTTCACTCTCTTTGGACGCTGGTGCATCTAAAGATACTTTAATATAACTAAATTCCAACGCTTGTTCTACTTCGCTTTTTTTCATACCAGTTGCTTTAGCCAAATCATCAATCGTTGGCTGTTTATGTTCTTCGTTTTCAAACTTATCTTTCGCTTTCTTAATACTATTGATTTTTTCTATCATATGTACAGGGATACGAATCAAAGAGCCTTTATCTGCAATGGATCTGATAATAGTTTGACGAATCCACCAAGTTGCATATGTAGAAAATTTAAGCCCTTTATTATAATCATAAGTCTCTGTGGCACGCATTAAACCAATATTACCTTCCTGAATCAAATCCAAGAGTTCTAAATCGGAAACACCCTGATACCGTTTCGCAATACTAACAACTAATTTTAGATTAGCATTGACTAATAATTCTTTTGCAGTTTCATCACCTTCTGAAATTCGTTTTCCAAGATCCAATTCCTCTTCCAGTGTATATTTTTTAAAATTGCCAATAGACTGTAAATATTCTTTTACAGAATCCGAAATATCTCTATCTTTCGATAATTCTCCTAAATCGCGATCCTCAGAATCTTCAAAATTATTTACTATAGTATCATCTATATCATTTACGTTTATTCCATTGTAATTTAATACCGCATCATTCTTCATATATTGTCCATCCTTGTTGTAATTTTTTTTGAAGAATTATACAATTCTTTCTTATTTATATATGTCAAAAAAATCCGCAATTTCAGAAAAACTGACTGGTATTTTTTTAAAAAATAGTTGACAAATAATTTTTAACGAAAATCATTATGGAAATATTGAAAATATTATATATTTTGACGTAAAGAAAATGGAATTCCTTATATGATTTTTAGAAGTATGGAATTCCTTAGTGTATATATAAATATACTTATTACACCTTTTTCATTATTATTTTTCTTATTTTTCATTGGCTGTATATGTAAAAAAGAAAAAACGCAGTATATATTTATACTACGTTTCGCTAAAATGTTGATTAAATCCATTTATCGATTTCTGCAAAAACATTTCCTAATGAATCTATAATCATCAAATCTGTTTCGTCATTTAGCATTATATCTACTTTTTCTTTGTTAATGACAATTAGATGCTTTCCACTAAAATAGGAAATATAATTTGCTGCTGGGTATACCTTTAAAGAAGTTCCTCCGATAATCAGACAATCTGCTTTACAAATTGCATCGATAGCTCCACAAACAGCAAGATCCGGTAGTTTTTCACCATATAATGTAACATCAGGTCTGATCAGTCCCCTGCATTCACACTTTGGAATTGTTTCATTGGTATCAAAAATATAGTCTGAATTATACTCTTTTCCACATTTACTGCAGTAATTTCTCTGAGTTGTGCCATGAATCTCAAATACATTTTTACTACCAGCTTTTTGATGCAATCCGTCAATATTCTGTGTTATAATTGCTGATAGTTTTCCCGCTTCTTCCATTTTAGCAAGTACTTTATGTGTAATATTCGGTTCAATGTTTCTGGTATCCATTTTCTGTCGATAAAATTCATAAAATACTTTTGGGTTATGATATAAGCATTCTCTGCTTAAAAGATATTCCGGCTCATATTTATCGAACTGAATATCATGCTGATTATATAAACCGTTTTTTGATCTGAAATCCGGAATACCACTTTCAGTAGAAACTCCTGCTCCACCAAAGAACACAATATTATTAGATTCTTCGATATATTTTTTTAGCTGTTCATACATGTTTTTTCATTCCTCATTCCTTCTCCTGCCTGGGGAGGTTTTAAAATAATCTAGTGGATCCAATTTCTTCTTCGCAAATCTCGAAGTCTCCGCGTTCCTCGTCATCGTCTGCAAACTGATTATTATTTAATCTCGTGTCCTCATTTAATCCAATTATATCCTCAAACATTGGGATACTACCAATAAGAGCGTTTAATGCATCACTGCCCTCTTCATTTGCCTCAGCAGAAACCATTACAAATACTGCGCCACATTGAAAATAGAATTCATTATCGTGATTCCAATTGTGTAATAAATTTTCTATCTCTGTAATAGAAAAATTACTGAAATCTCTTTTTTCTGTAAATTTATGATAATAAAGCTGTGCTAATGTTTTTTACATAATTTTTCGTAATAAAAAGTAACACTACCCATATTTTTGTCTCCTTTTTTATCATTATCATAAGCAACCCTTGTTTTGACAGTCCACTCAGGATACCCCGTCAAATACATCAATCTTATGATTCGGTATGCTTCCCACTTGCTCTGCTATAATACATACCCTATTCCCAAATTTAATTTATACTACATAATGAATATCCATATCATAATTTAATGTGATTTCCGCATAGGTAATATGCATATTTTTATACGAATCTATAAGTTTCTTATCAATGTAATCTTCATCAAATTCTGTTTTGATCATATCTCTGGAGACAATAAAATTATTTGTTTTCTTTTCATAAATTGCATCTTTTCCGTAAAATGCAATATTTATACTATTTTCCGCATCATCATCTACCCAAAACTTATTTCTATTTGTTCCAAACAGATTAAGATTAACGGATTCATTACGGAAGATAAATCCTTCTTGTGTATAAACGGTTACAGAATAAGTGGTATCTCTTTCTCCGGTATTTACAATATTTAAGTCTATAATTGCATCCTCAAAAGCTTCTCCATCATTTAATTCCAAAGCAATTGCAGAAAGGCAATCATAATTGAGTTTAATCTTTTTGGAAAAGGCTGCAACCTTATGAATCTCAGAATAATATTCCGGTGCTAACTTATCCTGTAAATACTCTTTTACTTCTTCTACAGTCGGATAGTTAAATCTAAAATGATAATGGAATCTGCCAGGTCTATTGATCAGATACTCATTTAAAGCCCGATATCTATTACAGGTAATTACAAATAGCTTCTTTCCATGACTGGTTCCATCAAATAAAGAAAGCATTTGTGCCTGCGGATCTTCTCCATCTCCCGAAGCAAAGGTTTTATCAAATTCATCAAATAATACCAATACTTCATTTTCGATACTGTTAATGAAGTCACTAATTCCAGGAATATATTCATTTACCAAAATTACAGGCATTCCATTTTCGATTGCTGTATTGGAAAGCAATCTAGCAAATAAAGATTTTCCAATTCCCTTATCTCCACTTAAAATAACACCAAGATTCTTATTTGTATTCTTGAATCTATTTACAACCTTTTTTACTTTGGATTCATGTACACCATAGATTTTCTCTTCTTTAATTTCCAAATTCGCCTGTTTTTCCAAAAAAAATCCGGTAAATTTAGAGAAACCTACCTTATAGGTCTGTGCAGGAAGATTTTCAAGTACAATTAAATCTTCACCATAAATTTTATATGTCGTTCCCGTTTCAATAATTTTCATCTGTATATTTCTCCCTCTTCGTGAATGTGTTAAAAATTTTTAGAAAATCTTTCTCTCATATCTTTCATTTTTATTGCATATTCTATACCTTTGTTTAGAATTACAATTTGTTCGTCAATGTCCCCCACGCAGGAATAGGATATTTCTCCGTCCTTTGCTACGATAACCTTATTGCGCAGATCGTATAAATCCTCTTTCTTTTTATACTGGTGATACATGATTATATATTTTGAAAAATTAAATATCTTATTGAGCAATTCCAACAACCACCAGATAGCGGTAAGGATAATTGCGATAAGTCCAACAACAATTAAAACATTGAATAAAATATTTTTAAAAGCTTCCATGTTATCCCTCTCGTTAAATTTCAGTTTACCTATCATATTTCTGATCATCCAAAAAATCTACATCTGTATAATTATCAAGACACTTTTCATAACGCCCTTCCTGCTTAGTAATGCCAGAATAAGTTTCATATGGGTTTGGAAGATTATGCTTATTACAACAGTCATAGCAAATAACAAAGCTTCTTGTTTTTTCTCTACGTCCATATGGTTCATTGTCCGTATGATATCTGGCAAAATTTTGAAAAGGTGTCATAGATAACAGCGTTGCCGTTCTATCACAGTCTTTTCCACAAAAATCGCAAATTGCATGTATCATCCTACTATCCCTCCACTAAATCCTAATTAACAAGTTCCATCGTGTCTGTATACACTCTTACGTTTCCATATTTTTCATCTGGATGCGTTAATAATCCAATAGGTCTACTATGGTCATATTTTTCATCTGGAAAGGCTGTTCTACAAGATTTGCAACCACAAACATAACCAATCAGCCTTTTTCCTGTTTGTACTTCTTCTGCTGTTACAAGTAAATCTGTTATTTTCATTCTCATTCTCCCTAAATCCTAAGTTAGACCACCTTACATCCACATTTATCTCCTGCAAGAACATATTTCCCGTGGTTTTCAATATTAACATCACAATTCTTATACTCTCCGTAAATACTTTTCTTGCAATCTGTACAGTATACAGCCTGTTTAATTTCCTTGTAGCATTTTTCAGACAGATTTTTTACACTTTTCAAATCTTCATCTGTCATTTCTCTGATTTTCTCAACAGTATTAATTCCTGCTCTTAATAATGTGTTATATGTTCTAACTGATAAATTTAAATCATCAATTCTCATATTTTTTAAGCTCCTTCTAATATACAGTTAACCATATGACGAAATGGTTATTTGCAACTGTGGAAATGAGATTGTAAAATAAAGAAAAGGAGATAATGATGCCAGAATATAATGTAATTGACGTATCGTCGTATATCATAAACTATTCAAACCAAATCAACCATCCAATCAACAACTTGAAATTGCAGAAGCTGTTATATTATATACAGGCTGCAACATTGGTTGAAACTGGAAGAAAATGCTTCAATTCAAAAATCATTGCTTGGCAATTCGGTCCAGTTGTACCTGAAGCATATTATTATTATGAAGAATATGGCACGGGTGAAATTGCAAAAATGCTGCATACAAGTGTGAATACGGTGAAATCAAGACTTCGCAGAGGCAGAGAAAAACTCGCTGCTATCATGAAAAATTAACAGGGATTAAACAGGAGGCATAATGATGGATATAAAAAAAATAGATAAGATTAAAGCCCCGGAAGACTGGGTGGAAGAGGCACTGAATCCGGAAAAGATACAGGGTATTTCCCATAGGAGAAATTCAATGAAAAAACTTCGGACAGCGGCTGCGGCGGTAGTGATTTTCCTTTTGTGCGGAACTTTTGTAACTGTGGCGGCAACGAAATCCAATGTGTTTCAATCGCTTTTGGAAAATATGTTTGGCAAGGAAAATGTCACCGAGGTGGAGTTAAATCCAGAACCAACGAAACAGGTGGCAGACGTTAAGGCGGAAAAAGATGGCACGATACAATTACAGGAAAACATGATGGTGGTCGGAGAGAAAGAAAGTTTTATCAGTGAATATCATTTTGAGGGAGATGAGGAAAAAGTAGACCATGTGTACACAGTAGTTTCCAATGGATTAAAGAAAATGACACCGGTTGCTTTTGAAAGTGTACTTGACGGGGAAAAATGCGGTTTTCAATATGTGGCAAGCGGCAACGAAATTTATGCCTTTAATTACACGGGAGGAATTACCGAGATTTTCTCTTATTATAAAAACGGCATAATTTACGGTGTAAGAGAAGAAAAAAATGCGACAAAAGGTTATTTGGTGGAAATCAATCTGGCAGAGAAAACGGTGAAAAAAATATCCGGCGGTAACATGATATGCAATTTTGTTATGTCACCGGAAGGTAGTAAAATTTTGTGCAATCACAGGGGAGACGGCTACTGGTCAGTCTTTGATATTGCTTCGCAGACGGAGAAAAAAATAAGTCAGAAACTCGTGAATGGATATGCCAGAACAACAGAAATTGAGTTTTTGGATGAAAACCGAATTTTAACCTACGGTGAGTCAATTTTTAAAAACAGTACAGAAGAGGATTCTACATGCGTAGTAAATTTACAGACCATGAAAATTGAGAAGAAATATTCAGGTGTCGGCCTTGTTAATATGAAATGGTCTTACCGTTACCACCACAAAAAGAAATCACTGGAATTTTATGAAATTACCGGAAATCAGTCATTTACCATTCCGGATGTTAAGGATAGTGGCGATGTAATTGATGTAAGTGGTGATTATGTATTATTTGGAAATCTGGAGGAGAAAAAACAGGCGGTTTATCTCATTCAACTCACAAATCATACGTGGAAGAAGATGAATATTCCGAGGAAATTAAGAAATGATATGGAAATTCATCTGGTGAAAACGCAGAAGAAAATTTTGATAACAAATAAAAAGAGGGCGTATTTGGTGGATGTGAGTTCGCTGTAAAAAAATTATGCAAGTCATATAAAATAAAAACACATTGCAAAGGGAAGCGATGTGTTTTTATTTTGGAAGTGTTTCTTTGCTTCTTATGTAGGGCTTTTTCTCATCGGTAAGTTCCGCCAGGTAATCCATGCTTGTATTGTAATAGACAGCAAGTCGCTTTAGCACTTCAATCGGCATGCTCCGGCTGTCTGTCTCATAATGTGAATATGTACGCTGGCTAATGTGTAAGTAGTCTGCAATGTCTGTTTGTTTTAAATCGTGGTCTTCTCGCAGATCACGAATACGCTGCATTTTCATGTAAAAAACCTCCTAGGATTAAGGGTGATTTTAAACGGATGAAATCCGAGCAAAATTTAATAATATTATAAATTGAACGTAGTGTATATGATAATACTAGAACAAAATGGACTATTGAATCATAGAACAATATGTGCTATGATGTAGGCATGAATTAACAAAAATTGGAGGGGATTGTTATGAAAAAAAGAATCTTAGCCATATTAATGGCAGCAATCATGTGCTGTTTGCAACTGGCTGAATTTGTTCCGGCAGAAAAAGTAAAAGCAGCATATTCTGTTAGTGAAGAGGACATATATTATAGATGTCCGGAATATCTCGATAACAAGGCCTATGATAACTATATGGCTAGATGCGAGGAGCGCATTGAAAAAGGGATGTCAACGATCAATGATGCAGAAGGTTTAGGTGCCTCCATTTTATATTCGTTACAAAATGGTGCGGACATCATCATATCGGAATTGGC